>OGRU01000194.1_pt1 | contig 60157 bp, 37 predicted proteins | sample 1553541 | NCBI WGS metagenome assembly OGRU01 (sample SAMEA2580068, study PRJEB22360) | human gut metagenome | biome: human gut; feature: human-associated habitat; material: faeces | place: Denmark | collected 2008/2010
TATATTATTTATTATATACTATAGTAGAGAAAAAATGCCACGAAATCCTTAATGACAAATGACACTAATGACACTAATGACACCGTAACAAGTGTAAAATGACAAACTTGCTAAAATACTGCTTTTGTCTTTAAAATAAAGATTTTATACTCAAAACGATGTTAATGTAATTTGCATATAATCAGTAACTTACGGCACTTTTTCTTGCCATTTTTGACCTGTTTTGCTTAACAAGTCATCACGGATTTGAACAAACAGCCGAAAAATGTATTATCTTTGCAGAAGAAAAGCAGCACTCGGCAATTTGAAAGCAAGCTTTCATTGCGCTCGTTTGCATTTTCTTTGCACCGTCAACCAATGAAAGTGCTCAGGGAGCCTCGCAGGAGGCATCTATTACGACCAAGGGCGGTCACAATAGACGACAGGCGCCGGTCATCTATTAAGACCCAAAAGGTGGCACTATCGGGCAGCTGACAAAGTATTAAACTATCATTTCAAAAACCTACAGAACTATGATTAATTACAGCATCGTAAAGCGCAGCGTGAACGCAAACCTCATTGAAATCAACCAGGCAAAGTCACGCATCAATCAGGCAAAGAAGGAGGGCAAGACTCCACAGCCAGCCGACCTCGCACTCGTGAAGACCGAGAAGCAGAACGCCTTCGCCATCGCACAGTACACCGGAGTGATGAACATCGACAAGTTCTCTCGCCACATCTCAAGCCACGGCAGCGTGTACAGCAGGGCAGACATCGCAGCCATCCTCTACCTCACCGTCGACTGTATGCGCGAGCAGTTGCTTGAGGGCAAGAAGATCCGCCTCGGCGACCTCGGTGACTTCTCCATTTCTCTCTCCAGCAAGGGTGTGGAGGACCCCAACGCCTTCAATGCTCAGAACATCACTGGTGTGAAGGTGATCTGGGAGCCAGGCGCAGAGTTCAAGTCACTCCGTGACGACGCAGAGTTCAACCTCGTTGCATCCCGTGACGCACAGGCAGCCGTCATCAAGGCCATCAAGCGGGGCAAGGACAACGTCGACATCAGCAAGCCTGCTTCTCCTTCTACTGGCGGCACTACCGAAGGTGGCGGTTCTCAGACTGGCGGCGGTTCTCAGACTGGCGGCAGCGGCGACAATACCCAGGGTGGCGGCGGCTCTCAGACCGAAGGCGGCGGCACTGGTGACGGAGAATAATTTTTAGTCAAGAGTATTTTTGAGTCAAGAATTTGAGAAACAGAGAATCAACGTTCACCGCGCGTAGCGGATAGGTAATAAGAGAAAAATTCTTAAATTCCTCAAATTCTTGACAAAACAAAAACATTCTTGACAAAGACAAAAATCAATCTCTTCTATGAAAACATTCTATGTCTCGCTCATTCTTTCCATCCTTCTTCTCGTAGGTGGATTCTTGAGTCCTCCATTGGGAATCATCGACAGCAGTGTTCTTTCCGCCGTAGGACTCCTCTTCGCATTCGCCACTCTTGCCCAGCTTCCCCAAATGCTTGCAGCCATTGCCCAGGGCCGCACCTTCCGCCTCACCAAGGGCGACTTGACAGCAGAGGTGACAAGCAACTCTGGTGAAACGTGACAGGAAAATCTAATACAATCAGGCTCGCTCCATAAGGGGTGAGCCTGATTATTTTAGTCATTAGTCATTTTCGACTTTGGAAGCCATCTTTGACAGACAGGAACAAAAAGGCATAAAAAAGCGGAGCACGATTTCACAACCACACTCCGCGCAAACTTAAACAACCAATAAAAGAAATAGATTGATCGTTCAATTTCTGTTCTGTATCTGATCAAGAGTTAACAGCGCACTCCGCTACGCACGGCGGAGTGCAGCCGTTTGAAATGTTACGGCATTATCGGATGAACAGGAGCTCACGATACTTAGGCAGCGTCCAGAGCTCGTCGGCTACGGTGAGCTCCAGTTTGTCTATCTGATAACGGATTTCCTCCATCTTTGGAGCCACCGTGTCGTGGTAAGCGATTGCCTTGTCGTGCTCGCTCTCTATCTTGTTGGCCACCTTGCGGGCATTGACCAACTCCTCGACACCGGTCTCGATGATCTGTGTGCGCTCGGCTATCTTCTTGATGATGTTGATGTTGCGGGCGGTGAGCTTCTTGCCCTCGTCCTCGCCGAAGATGTCGATCATGTTCTCCACATTCTTTGCCAACTGGCTCTGATAGTGGGTGGCGACAGGGATGATATGGTTCATGGACAGGTCGCCCATCACACGGGCCTCGATCTGTATCTTCTTGGTGTAGGTCTCCCACTTCACCTCGTTGCGGGCCTCGAGCTCGTTCTTCTTCATCACGCCCATGCTCTCGAACATCTCGATGGATGCTGGGTCGAGATAGCGCTCGAAGATCTTAGGACAGCTCTTCTCGCAGTCGAGTCTGCGCTTGGCAGCCTCTTCCACCCACTCGTCGCTGTAACCGTTGCCGTCGAAACGGATAGGCTTGCAGGCCTTGATGTCCTGGCGAACGATGTCGATGATGGCTGAGGTCTTGTCCTCGCCCTTGGCGATGAGTGCGTCGACACGCTTCTTGAAGTCGGTGAGAGCTTCGGCTACTGCGGTGTTCAGCACGATCATGGCTGAGGCACAGTTGGCCTCGCTACCTACGGCACGGAACTCGAAGCGGTTGCCGGTGAAGGCGAATGGTGAGGTACGGTTGCGGTCGGTATTGTCAATCATCAACTCAGGAATCTCAGGAATGTCGAGCTTCATGCCCTGCTTGCCAGCCACAGTGAAGAGGTCTTTCTTGTCGGCCTTCTCGATATGGTCGAGCAGGTCGGTGAGCTGCTTGCCAAGGAAGGAGGAGATGATGGCTGGTGGTGCCTCGTTGGCGCCCAGACGATGAGCATTGGTAGCACTCATGATGGATGCCTTGAGCAGACCGTTGTGACGGAATACGCCCATGAGGGTCTCGGTGATGAAGACTACGAAACGAAGGTTGTCCTCTGGTGTCTTGCCTGGACCATGGAGCAGGATGCCGGTATCGGTAGAGAGACTCCAGTTGTTGTGCTTACCCGATCCGTTGATGCCTGCGAAGGGTTTCTCGTGCAGCAGGACACGGAATCCGTGATGGCGTGCCACCTTCTTCATCAGGCTCATGAGGAGCATGTTGTGGTCGACAGCCAGATTGGTTTCCTCGAAGATTGGTGCCAGCTCAAACTGGTTGGGCGCTACCTCGTTGTGACGTGTCTTGCAAGGGATGCCGAGTTCGAGTGCCTGTATCTCGAGGTCTTTCATGAAGGCCTGTACGCGCTCGGGGATGGCTCCGAAGTAATGGTCGTCCATCTGCTGGTTCTTGGCTGAGTCGTGGCCCATCAGGGTGCGGCCTGTAAGCATCAGGTCGGGACGGGCTGCATAGAGGCTCTCGTCGACGAGGAAGTACTCCTGCTCCCAACCCAGGTTGGAAATGACTTTCTTCACATCGGGATTGAAGTAGTGGCATACGTCGGTGGCTGCCACGTTGACGGCATGGAGTGCACGGAGCAATGGTGCCTTGTAGTCGAGTGCCTCACCGGTGTAGGAGATGAAGACTGTAGGAATACAGAGTGTATCGTCGATGATGAATACTGGCGATGTAGGATCCCAGGCAGAATAGCCACGTGCCTCGAAGGTGGAGCGGATACCGCCTGATGGGAATGAGGAGGCGTCTGGCTCCTGCTGTACGAGCAACTTGCCTGAGAACTGCTCTATCATACCGCCCTTGCCGTCGTGCTCGATGAAGGCATCGTGCTTCTCGGCTGTGCCCTCGGTAAGAGGCTGGAACCAGTGTGTGTAATGGGTTACGCCATTCTCGTCGGCCCACTGCTTGATGCCCTTGGCCACGGCGTCGGCGATGTTGCGGTCGAGTCGTGCGCCATTGTCGATTACGTCTACCAGTTTCTCATAAACATTGGCTGGCAGATACTTGTACATCTTCTGTCGGTTGAATACCTTCTTGCCGAAGAACTCACTGGGTCGCTCACCGGGAGCTGCCACTTCAGCTGGCTTTCTCTTGGAAGCCTCTGATACGGCTTCAAATCTTAAATTGCTCATACCTTTATATATTTTATGTTGAATTATTTTACTGATTACTCTTTCCCCATCCACTTGGCGATTCGCTGCATCGCCTCGCGGCAGTCGTCGTGTTCACCAAAGGCGGTGAGACGGATGTAACCTTCGCCCGAAGGACCGAATCCTACGCCCGGGGTGCACACCACGCTGGCTCCATAGAGCATCTCTTCGAAGAACTTCCAGCTGGGGGTGTTGCCAGGAGTCTTCACCCAGAGATAAGGTGCATTCTCGCCGCCGTAGACGCGGAAACCGAGGCGCTGAAGCTCTGCCCGCATGTAGTGGGCGTTCTCCATATAGTAGGCGATGGTGGCCTTCACCTGCTCCTTGCCCTCGGGGGTGTAGATGGCTTCGGCTGCGCGCTGACTGATGTAGCTGGTGCCATTGAACTTGGTGCACTGGCGACGGTCCCAGATGGGGTTGAGTGCTACTTCCTCGCCACTCAGCGTCTTCGCCTTCAGCTCTTTGGGCACGATGGTATAACCGCATCTCACACCCGTGAAGCCTGCCGTCTTGGAATAGCTGTGGAACTCTATCGCCACCTTGCGGGCGCCTCTGATCTCGTAGATGGAGTGTGGTATCTCGGGATCGGTGATGTAGGCCTCGTAGGCTGCGTCGTAGAGGATGATGCTCTCGTTCTTGATGGCATAGTTCACCCACTTGCGAAGCTCGTCCTTGGTGATGACGGTGCCGGTGGGATTGTTGGGATAACAGAGGTAGATCATGTCTACACGGTGATCGGGAATCTGGGGTGTGAAGTCGTTGCCTTCATTGCAGGGCATGTACACCACATTGCTCCAGCGTCCGTTCTCGAAGACGCCCGCGCGTCCTATCATCACATTGCTGTCGATGTAGACAGGATAAATGGGGTCGGTGACGCCGATGTTGTTGTCCCATCTCAATATCTCCTGTATGTTGCCGGTGTCGCTCTTAGCTCCGTCGTTGACAAACACCTCGTTGACATCGAGATGGATGCCGCGTGGCAGGAAGTCGTTCTTGATAATCGCCTCGCGCAGGAAGTCGTAGCCTCGCTCAGGACCGTAGCCTCGGAAGGAAGCCTGCACTGCCATCTCTTCCACCGCTTTGTGCATGGCCTGGATAACGGCCGGACAGAGAGGCTGGGTCACGTCGCCAATGCCCAAACTGATGACTCGCTGCTTGGGGTGCGCTATCTTGTAGGCGTTCACCTTCTTGGCGATGTCGGCAAAGAGATAATTGCCGGGAAGCTTCAGGAAATGTTCGTTTACTAATGCCATATTCTTATTCTCCTTTTATTATGTATATTTAAGTTTGCCGTAATTTTTGTTCTTCACTCTTCATTCCCCGGCAGGGGAATTTCTCCCTCGAAGGCGAAGGCTGCCGGGCCTGTCATGTAGACATGGTCGTCGGCCTCGCTGTATTCGATCTGGAGTGTTCCGCCATCCATCACTATGTTGCTCTTCCGGCTGGCACGTCCTGTAAGGAAGGCTGCCACAGCCGTGGCGCAGGCGCCTGTTCCGCAAGCCATCGTGATGCCGCTGCCCCGTTCCCATACCCGGGTGCGGATGGTGTCGGCATCGGTGAGCTGTGCGAACTCGATGTTGCAGCGCTGGGGAAATGCCTCGTTGTATTCGAGCAGCCTGCCGTAATGCGTGATGTCGATGGTGTCGATGTCATCGACAAAGGTTACGAAGTGAGGATTGCCCATGCAGACATAGGTGCCTTCGAAGATGCGCTCGTCGGCGGCAAGCACCGAAGGGCCTACGAACTGCTCCTGGTTCTGGAGTAGTGGCTTCAGCATGTCTACCGTCACCGATTCCACCTCCGTGCCATCCTGAATATGCAGTTTCAGTATCTTGACACCCGAAAGGGTTTCCAACCGAATGGTGTCCTTGTGGGTGAGTCCTTTCTCGTAGAGATATTTTCCGATACAACGACTGGCATTGCCGCACATCATGGCTTCGGAGCCGTCGGCATTGAATATGCGCATCGAATAGTCTGCACGTCTGCCGTCGTGGGGCTTGCCTATGAGAACCAGTCCGTCGCTGCCTATTCCTGTATGGTAAGCACTCCAGGCGATAGCGGCTTTCTCGGGATCGGGAATGTCGTAGAGCTGTGTGTCGACGTATATGTAGTCGTTGCCGGCTCCCTGCATCTTAGTGAAATGAACTGTTCTTCTCATATTGCGTTGTTGTTTGCCTTTTTGTTCTACTTCTTGTTATTGTCTGACTTTTTGTTATGTTATCCGCCGTTTCAATAACTTTTTGTTTCTTTTCGTGTGCAAAGATACGACATTTTGTTTTCTTATCCGTATTTTTTTATGCAAAATAAATCTAAAAATATACTCATTCTTACAGTTTGCTATATATGGATGGTGTTTTAATTACAATTTATCACCACTGGAAGCTCCCGTCATGATAGTTTGCTCTTGTTTTCGTGTTTCGTGGTTTCATCTTCGTGCTTTTTCATGGCTTCCTGCTGTCATGATGCAAAACGTCACCTCCTTTATACAGAAAGTAGCACTCCACTTGCGCATACATGATAGAAACTTTCGATTTTTTCAAGTTTTTCCCCTCACGCCCTGAAAGGGCAGAAGCTCTTAGCCCAGGGCATCGCCCTGGGCTAAGAGCTTCTGCCCTTTCAGGGCGTGCTGCTTATAGGAGCTTTACCTTTCCAGGGCGTGCTGCTTCTGGAAGCTTTGGGCCTTCAGCCCGTACTTAAACCACTTGCGAAACTTGAGTCAAAGAATTATCCTTCATGAACCTCGCTCAGCATCTTCTCTATGAGGCGGGGAACACCATAACAATCTATTTCCGACTCGGGAATCCAGATGTAATCGGGAGGAAGGAGCGGACGACGAGAAACCTCGAGAAGATAGAAGTCGGCAAGAAGAATGCGATGGGTGAGAACATGCTTCACACCCTGCGACAGAAGACGAAGATGAGCATCTGGTGCACCGCAGTCCAACTGCTGCAACAACTCGGCAGGCGTGGCAGCACGGGTGCCGTCGGGAAGCGAGGCATTGAAAGGCTCCCACAACCCCTGCCAGATATCGCCCTCGCCCCTGCGATGGATGGCGGTAAACGCCTGCGAGGAAACCGACTCCCTACACCTTATATATATATAGGCGAGACGGCGTGTCTTGATCTGAAGCTTGCGTTGCTTCACGGGCAACTCCTCTACCCTGCCCGTGCGGAAAGCCTCACAGCTCTCCGTCAGCGGACAATCGGAACAACGGGGCGACAGAGGCGTGCACTGCAAGGCACCAAAATCCATGATGCCCTGATTGTAGGCTGAGACCTCGGAAGGAGGTAGGAGCGACTGAGCCAAGGCAGCAAACTCCTTCTTGCCCTGCGTGGAGTTGATGGGGGTGGAGATGCCAAAGTGGCGCGACAGCACTCGATACACGTTGCCGTCCACCACTGCCGCCCTGATGCCGAAAGCAAAGGAGGCAATGGCTGCTGCGGTGTAGTCGCCCACTCCCTTCAGCTGTCTGATGCCTTCGAGCGTGGAGGGAAACTGTCCCAATGCCACTATCTGACGGGCGGCGGCATGCAGGTTGCGGGCACGCGAATAGTAGCCCAAGCCCTGCCAGAGCCTCAGCACCTCGTCCTCACTCGCCAAAGCCAAAGCCTCGACAGTGGGAAAATGGCGCATAAACCGCTCCCAGTATTCCCATCCCTGGGCGATACGCGTCTGCTGCAATATCACCTCGCTCAGCCAGATGGGGTAAGGGTCGGTGATGTCGCGCCAAGGCAAAGCCCTGCCGTTATCGCGAAACCATGAAAGAATCGCATAAGAAAAAGTTGTATTCGACACCATAACCACTCGCTATTATTTACTTATTGAACTTTAGCAAGTTCTTACTTACCTTTTTACTTTTTTACCTTTTTACTTTTTTACCTTTTTACTTTTTTACCTTTTTACCTTTTTACTTTTTTACTTTTTTACCTTTCTACTTTTTTACTTTTTTACCTTTTTACCTTTAAAAATTACGGCTGGCACAGCAATGCGCACACCCTGTCCTGAAAACGGCGGGCATTGACGGCATGCATGATGCCATTGTTGAGAATGACGAAACACAAGTCGTGCCCGTTGGCTGCCGTACAATAGCCGGCAAGGGTGATGATGCCTGTCAGCGTGCCCGTCTTGGCCCGCACGTTGCCGCTTGCCGAAGTGCCACGCATTCGCTTCCTCAGCGTGCCGTCGATGCCGGCAATGGGCAGCGAGGGACGAAGATGAGGATAAATGTTCTCGTTGCGATAAGCATAACGCAGGAGCTGACATTCCAGTTCGGCACTGAGATAATTGTAGAGCGAGAGGCCCGAGCCGTCGGCCAACCTGCAGCGCGAGGCATCCAGTCCGAGCTTGCGCAGGAGCTGTCGCTCCACGCTGCGCGCACTCTTGGCGCTGGCAGGACGGTTGCCCGTAGAGGCGGCTATCTGATAATACATACTCTCGGCATAGAGATTGTCGCTCTCCTTCATCATCTTGTGCATAATCTGATCCATGGTGTGGAAGCGCGTGCACACCGAAAAGGCGCTCTCAGGACAGCGTTTCACCTGAGGCGTGTCGGCCTCGAGCACGATGCCTGCATCCTTCAGCCTGTCGATGAAACGATCCATAAACCCGTCCTTTCGGGCAAAGACCAAAGGCGAAAGCACAGGATTGTCGTCGTCCCAGCACCAACCCTCGCCTAAGAGATCGGTGTCCTTCATCGAGCGGTCGGCATAGATGCTGCCACGGATGGTGTCGACACCCATGTCCTGCAGACTGCTCACAAAAGCCCGCATGTCGTCGTTGTTGAATCGCGGATCCATGCCGCCCACGCAGTACACGTCGCCCTGGAGCACGCCCTCCTCTATCTTGCCCGTGTACTTGAGCTGCGTCTTAAACTGATAAGAGCCGCCCAACCTGTCGAGGGCTGTGATGGCTGTGAGCAGCTTCATCGTGCTGGCAGGACGCATGAGCTGACGCTCGCGATGGCGATAGATGCACGAGTCGGCCTGCAAGTCCCACACCATGATGGCAACCTGCGAAGTCTCGAACATATCGTTCTGTAAGAGACGGTCAAGTCCCTGCCTTACATTCTCGGGCCACGGCAGGTGCAAATTGCCTGCAGCGACAGAATCGACAGCCAACGAGTCGGCAGCTAAGGAGTCGGCACAGAGTGTGTCTGCCGTCGCCTCGCTTTCGTCCCTGTCCTCTACTACTTCCTCCTCGCCCGCCACCAAGGGCGCAGCGCTCTTCTTCACGTCCTGTGCTCCTACAGGAAGCGAAAGCATCGCCACCATGCAGAGCAACCAAATATATCTGTATTTCATTTTTGTCTTTGCATTATTCTTTCTTAACATTCGCATGTACACTTTCCCCCAATTCTCTCCGCTATTGCCTTTTTCATTCCCTCCTCGTTGTCGGGCTGAACCGTCACCATGTTGCCAGCTCCGTATTCGATGAGCAGGCAGTGGTCGAGACCGAAGAAGCACCGTATGCTCTCCACCCTCACCACATCGCACAACGGCACATTGCGGTTCGTGGAGAAACGTCCCTCGTCGATGATAAGGAAGTCCATCTCCTCGTCGCGGTCGATGGGTTTCACACGGCGGATGGTGTACGTGGTATGCAGAATGCGCTCTATCATTCCCACGATGACTATAGCCACCAAGATGCCCAGAATAGCCGTCTTGACCCAAAAGAAATATACGGCCAAAGCCGTGAAAAGCCCCATGCCCAAACGCACTGGAAGCGTGATACGCTTATGAAATGTTCTGTCTCTCATTATCCTTTTCTACAAAAAAACACTGCAAAATTACAAAAAATATGGCTTTTAATGCTCACTTTAAAGATAAATTATTACTTTTGCAAACAATTAGGATAAAATCCATTAATTAGTTTAAAGTAAACTCAATGGTTTATAAGTATGATTTTCTGATTATCGGTGCAGGAGTTGCCGGTATGAGTTACGCCCTGAAAGTGGCCAGAGCGCATAAAGGTAAAGTGTGCATGATCTGCAAGACATCGCTCGACGAAGCCAACACATCATTCGCACAGGGAGGCGTCGCCTCAGTCACAAATCTCGAAGTGGACAACTTCGACAAACACATCCAGGATACAATGATTGCTGGCGACTACATCAGCGACTACAAAGCCGTGCAGCAGGTTGTCACCAAGGCACCCGAACAGATCAAGGAACTGGTGCAGTGGGGTGTCAACTTCGACAAGCAGCAGGACGGCAAGTTCGACCTTCACCGCGAGGGAGGACACAGCGAGTTCCGCATCCTGCACCATGCCGACGACACGGGAGCCGAGATTCAGCGCGGACTGATGGAAGCCGTGCGCAACAATCCCGACATCGACATCAAGGAAAACCATTTCGCTGTCGAGATTATCACACAGCACCACTTAGGCGCACGCGTCACACGTCGCACTCCTTACATCAACTGCTACGGAGCCTATGTGCTCAACCCCGAGACCCAGAAGGTGGACACCTATCTGAGCAAGGTGACAGTGATGTGCACAGGCGGCTGCGGAGCTGTCTATCAGACCACTACCAACCCCGTGATCGCCACGGGCGACGGCGAGGCTATGGTCTATCGTGCCAAGGGAACAGTGGCCGACATGGAGTTCGTACAGTTCCACCCCACAGCCCTCTTCCACCCAGGCGAGACTCATCCTGCCTTCCTCATCACCGAAGCCATGCGTGGCTATGGCGGCATCCTGCGCCTGCCCAACGGCGAGAGCTTCATGGAGAAATACGACAAGCGACTGAGTCTGGCTCCACGCGACATCGTGGCACGTGCCATCGACAAGGAGATGAAGAAGCACGGACTCGACCACGTATGCCTCGACGTCACTCACAAGAATCCCGAAGAGACCAAGCACCACTTCCCCAATATCTATGCCAAGTGCCTGAGCATCGGCATCGACATCACCAAAGACTACATTCCCGTACGTCCGGCAGCCCACTATATGTGCGGCGGCATCAAGGTCGACCTCAACGGCTGTTCGAGCATCAACCGCCTGTATGCTCTGGGCGAATGTTCGTGCACGGGTCTGCACGGCGGCAACCGTCTGGCAAGCAACTCGCTCATCGAGGCTGTGGTCTATGCCGACACAGCTGCCAAGCACAGCATCGAGCATGTCGACGAGTACGACTTCAACGAAAAGGTGCCTGCATGGAACGATGAGGGAACACTGACCAACGAGGAGAAAGTGCTCATCACACAGAGCGTCAAGGAAGTGGGCGAATGCATGAGCAACTACGTGGGCATCGTGCGCAGCGACCTCCGACTGAAACGTGCCTGGGACCGACTCGACCTGCTGTACGAGGAGACCGAGAACCTCTTCAAGCGTGTCAAGGTAAGCAAGGAGCTCTGCGAACTTCGCAACATGATCAACGTGGGTTATCTCATCACCCGCATGGCGATAGAGCGCAAAGAGAGCCGTGGTCTCCACTACACCATCGACTATCCCGTCCACGCCTACGACAAGAAATAAACTGAGGAGCCGAAGCTGCTCGGTGAAGTTAGAGAAGTTACTTAAGAACAATATATATATAGGGGCGAACTGCACTTAGCAGTCTCGCCCCTAATTTGTTTTTACAACACAGCAACAGACACAATTCATCCATATCTATTGTTTTGTCACGCCACCTCGCTTTTGTAGTACGATTATCTTCATTTCATTACAATAAACATGCGTTTTATAACAAAACGTAAGATAATCAGGTACAAGAAATACAATTTTTCCTGCATTTTCTTGCATGTTTTAAAAGATTTAACTACCTTTGCAGCACATTTATTTGACATTCGTTAATATGTACGAGGGTGAGACGAAAGACAAAACAATGTTCACATAGAGAATTCTTATACTATTAATTTTCCCTCTAAAGAGATTATCAACATGAGAAAGAGAGTTTTGAGCCTTGCTCTGCTCTGTTGCTTTGCCCCCCCCATTTGGGCTTATTCATGCAGCCGAGACTGAGCAAGCAGAATTCTTGGTTTTAAAGATGGCCGACTCCAAGACGGCAGAGTTCAAATTAAGCACGCGACCCGTCATCGCTTTTTCTGATGACAAGTTGCAGATTACATCCAATGAGATTTCCACCGACTATCCACAGAGCGATGTAACCGAGTTTTATTTCACAGCCATTTCCACAGGAATTGAGGAAAAGGTAAATCCTTCCACCATGAGTTTTAGTTACACCGACAACGCCACTATCCGCATCAGCGGCTCAGCGGCTGGCGAAGCTGTGCTCTACGATGCCAACGGCAAGCTGCTACAGCGACAGAAGGTAAGCGGCGGAAACGCTACCATCAATGTTGCCTCTTACGCACCGGGTGTGTATATTCTGAATCTGACCAACGAACATTCCTTTAAAATCATCAAAAAATAATGAAGAAAACTTTACTTTTATTCACATGCCTTCTTGCCTTCATAGCCATGCCTGTACTGGCACAGCAGAAAACAGTCAAGAAGCGCGTTACCTTTCAGCTCATCAAAAAGCGTGGCGCTGACGCTGCCGTAGCTGGCAAAAGAAAAGCTGCAGCCGCACAGGCTGTCACCAATATCAACAACAGTGTGCTGCTGGCTTACTATCCTGCTGCCGGCTCAGGAGCAGAAGGATACGAAAACTACTACTTGGTTCTTTCGGACAAGGAAGATGTAAGCTACAATGTCAACGAAGGACAGATCAATGCCAAAAACGCTACTGTAGCCGAGCTTGACCTTTATGCGCCAGAAGGAACAGGCATCGACCTGCCTGCAGGAACCTTCGCTGCCTCTGAAGGCAAATTGTACTACAATCCCGATCTTACTTACGTGGAGAACTTCGACGACAAGGGTAACAGCGACAGCAGTGTGGACATAGCAAGCGACATCACCGTGAGCAAGGCAGAGAACGACGGAATCGTAACCTACACGCTCTCGTTCAGCGATGCCAATGGAACACAGTATTCGTACGTCGGCGATATGGTATTCAACAATATGTCAGCGGGAAGCTCTGATGTATATCCTCAGATTTCGACAGACATCAACACCACTTTCCATGGCGGTATCGGCTACTATTACGGCAACCTCATGGATTCTAAGACCGGCAACATGGTGCTCAACCTCTACGACGGAGAGTACGACACCCAGACTGGCGGAATGACAGGCAAGGGACACGACCTCGTCATCAACCTCTACAACCGTCTCTTTGGCGACCCTAAGACCGCCACTGTCGTGCCAGGCACCTATACCGTAGCACGCAACTTCAAGGTAGGCACTTTCTTCCCAGGTATGGAAATCGACTACAACGGCATGACTGTCGTAATGGGAACCTACGTGAAGCGCCGCAAGGCCGTGACAGGAATGGACACCGACTACGACTACTGCTACATCACCAACGGAACCATCACCATCGCCGACGGCGAGAAAGAGGGAACCTTCGACATTACCGTAGACTGCACCACCGACCGTGGACACAAGGTGACAGGCACAGCCAAGGGCATCTCGTTCATCTACTACGATCAGTCGGAGAAAGACGACAAGGACGTTGACTCCAACCTCGAGGAGGATGTACATCTCAAGTTCGACCGCGTGGAGAAGTCACGCATCTACTCGCTCGGTGTGCAGAACGGTGTTCAGGTATTCTCTGTCGACCTCGGTTCGCCAAGCGGCAAGGACGACCAAGACTATACTGGTGACCAGGATTTGCTGCGCATGGAATTCCAGGCAGCCGAAGGCAGCCAGTATCTTCCCGAAGGCACCTATACCCTCATGGAGGAAAGCCATCTGTGGACCAACATGTATGCTCCATTCATGATGACCCGCGGCTACTTCTACAACAACGGCGAGCGCACAGGCACACGCTACCATCACTTCCGCAAGAACCCAGACCCTGCCACCCGTCTGCCATGGGTAGTTGACAAGTGGGCAACAGTCTACGCAGGAACCGTGGGCGTAAGCAAGACCGACAACACACACTACAAGTTCGTCATCAACCTCTTCGACGGCAAAGGCTTCCAGATTACGGGCGAGTTCGACAAGGAGATGGAATACAATTACGAACCATCTTCCATCACTGGCATCGAAGGCATCAAGGCCGACCCTGCCGGCAAGACCGAAATATACTCTGTTGGTGGACAACTCATGCAGACCATCGACGGCACCAAGGCTGCCAGCATCGCCAACCTGCCAAGTGGCATCTATATCGTAAAATCAAACAACAAAACTACCAAAATCGTAAAGAAATGAAAAAGTATATAGCTACAGCAGCACTCTGTCTCGCAACAGTGCTCCCCACATTCGCACAGACAAGACGCGTGATGACCGTTCACCAGAAGGACGGCACAACCAAAGTATATAAGGTAAACAGCATAGAGAACGTCACCTTTACCGACGAGGCTCTCGCAACCCTCAGCAACCAGTGGGCATACAACGACGACGTAAAGGACCTCAGCAAGGTAACCAAGCTGGATGTCAACGGATCATACGTGTTTGCGCTCTATGGCAGCGACAGCGACACAAAACCTGTATTCGAGCTGACCATTCCACAGAGTCTCATGGGTCATGAGATTACGCTTGGCTCTGACGATGCTCAGGACGTTAAGGTGGCTTACAATGGCGAGACTCCTAAACTGACTGGTACGCTCCAGGCTAAATTCGACAAGTTCAAGAAGAACGTCACCATCACACTTGAGGCTGAGACTGCCGACTACAGCGACCTGCGCTGCAAGTGGACCAACAGCGCGTTCACCCAGATTTACACTGCCACCAACAGCATCAAGACCACCAATGTGAACGACGTGAAGACCTATAACATTGCTTCTGCCCTCGTGCTCAACCCAGCCACTGTAGGTGCGGCAACAACCTTCGCCTTCGGTGATGTCGAGGCTACCACAGCCGACGGTTTGCTGGCAGGCAAGATTGGCGTTGCTGTAAGCATCTCGGCTTCCAAGCTCTACAATGGAACCATCGACCTGGCTACCGATGCCGACAGCTACACCCTGAAGTACATCGACTACGCCACACGCGTCACCTACGAGAAGGTAAAGGCCGGCACTATCACCACCGCACAGGACAAGGACGGCAAGCTCTACATCAAGATCAACGCCACCTTCGATGACAACCGTACCATCGAGTTGGAGTATTACGGTGCAACCACTGCCGTAGAGAGCCTCGAAGGAATGACTCCTGCTGTGGTAAGCAACAGCTACAAGTTGTACAACCCTGACGGAAGCCCCCTTATAAACAAGGACATCTGCAAGGTGCTTTTTAAGCAAAAGAACAACATCTATACATTCTATCTTTATGGCGGCGAGTTCTCAAGCAAATTCAGCAGCGAAAAGGTAACACTGCAGGTAGATGAGAGTTTCATCAATGCCGGAACCATCAACTTGGCTGAGCTGAAAGACGGCGACAACTTCCAGGTGAAATACTCAGACGTACAGTTGTATTCTCCCGATGCCAAATATGGTGGATTTAACAACACTCCAGACAACGGTACATTCTCCATCAAGAAAGACGCTGCCGGCAACTATGAAATCTCACTGGATGTTGTCAACACTTATACCAACGCCATGACACCAAATGGTGCTGGTAACAAGGAGCGTTTGGTATTCAATTACAACGGAGCAGTAGAAGCATACTAATAAACAGATTAAAAAGAAAAAGTAAGAATTAAGAAATGAATAAGAAAGCCATTCTTATGGCATCATTCCTGCTTGTCGGCAGTTTCAGCTTTGCGCAGAAGCTGTCGCCAAGCACAAGCATGATGCTTCACGAAGCAAGAACAGCACAGAAGAAAGCCAAGGCTGCAAATGCTACCCCACAGACTGTCAGCGCATTCATCACCGTTAAGTCGCAGGATGCCATTGCCAAAATAGAGGCTCTGGGAGCCAAAGTGAACTCGCGCATCAGCGAGACACTCGTCACTGCCGACATGCCCCTGTCTGCCATCGAACCTATTTCCAATCTCGATGAGGTTGTTTCGGTTTCGGTAGGTACTGAGGCCAAACTGCTGATGGACAACGCCCGCAAACTGTTGGGCGTAGACGAATGTCACCAAATGACAGAGAATAACGGTCCCTACACCGGCAAAGGCGTAGTCATCGGTATCGTGGACAACGGATTCCAGTACGATCATGTAGACTTTCTCAATGCCGACAAGAGCGACACTCGCATCAAGCGCGTATGGGATCAGCACGGCACTGGCAATGCTCCCGAAGGTTTCGGCTATGGAGCTGAATACAAAACCACAGCCGAGATAAGAGCTGCAAAATATGACCTGACCAGTGGCTTCCATGCCACCCACGTATCGGGCATTGCCTCGGGCAGCGACAAGAGCACACCTTACTACGGAGTGGCTCCCGATGCCGACCTCGTGTTCGTGAGCTTCAAGAGCACCAATGCACAGATTGTAGATGGAATCAAGTATGTGTTCGACTATGCCAAGAGTGTAGGAAAGCCTGCTGTTGTCAACATCAGCCTCGGCTCACACATGGGTCCTCACGACGGAAGTTCCGACACCGATCTCTCGTTTGCCAACCTGGTTGGTCCGGGCCGCATCATCGTTGGTGCCGCAGGCAACGAAGGCCTTGACAAACTGCACGCCAGCAAGACCTTTACCGCTGCCAACAAGCAAATGAAAACCATGTTTGCCTATGGCAGCGGACAGGACAACAGTTCCTACAAGCAGGCTTACGTCGACATCTGGGCCGAGAAGAACTCAAAAATTTCCGTTAAGGCTGTTGTCGTAAACACACTCAACGGTAAGATTATCGCATCTTCTGACGAAGTTTCCAACGATGGTAAGAAAGAAGTGAACTGGGTTGCCCCCGACGGCAGTGGCGTAGTGGTTCAAGTAGGTTTGTCGCTACAGGAAAACCCTGTCAACGGTCGCACCAACGTGCTGCTCATGAGCCGTGCCACTTCCATCAACACTGGCTTTGCCATCGGTGTTGTGGTGACTGGCGAGGCTGGCAAGACCGTACACATGTGGAACAATGCCTCCTCTGGCGAGTTCACGAGCTTAAACAAGCGTGGCTGGACCGACGGCGACACCAACTGCACTGTAGGCGAGCTGGGCGGCGAGAGTCCTGATGTCATCTCTGTAGGTTCGTTCAACTCGAAGGTACAGTACCAGCCCATCAATTTGCAGGGTACAGAAAATGCTTACGGCCTCAACGAGGAGCTGACTGGTAAGTTCCTGGAGCACTCCGCCTTCTCAAGCTACGGTCCTACTGCCGATGGTCGCGTCAAACCCGACATAACAGCTCCTGGCTGCATCATCGTGTCAGCAGGTTCAAGATATTGCTCAGGATGGAGCGACGACACCAATGTCATTGCCCGCACTGGCAACGATCTCTATACCAACGACGTAGGTACTTCTATGGCTTCGCCTTACGTGGCAGGCGTCGTAGCTCTCTGGCTGCAGGCCAACCCCAACCTGACACCTAAACAGGTGCTCGAAGTCATCGGCAACACAGCTGTCCAGAATGACGATTATATGACAAAAGGACAAACCTTCCCCAACAACACATGGGGCTATGGTCGTATCAATGCCATCAAGGGTCTGAAGCAACTGCTCGGCACAACAGGCATCGATGATGTCAAGACCACTGAGTCTATGTATCGCATCATAACCGACCGCCAGGCTCGCACCGCCACATTCTACATTGGCAGCGACAAGGGTCAGGCTCGTGTAGCCGTCTACAACCTCACTGGTCAGTTGATGTATTCTGCACCTATCAACAGCAACGGCGAGACCATCAGTCTGTCAAGCCTGCCCCACGGCGTGTATGTATTCAAACTGACACAGGGAAGCAACACACAGACCATCAAGTCTACATTGTAATCTCTCAGTCTGAGATAAATCTATCCAATAGGAGGAAAACAGATCTGTTTTCTTCCTATTTTTATTTTCTTACCTTTCTCAAACCAGCCTACGGCCCGTGCAGCCTGTTTGACAACTTTGGATTATTATACGCCTCAATGAGCTGATGGCCAAAATCATACTCTTGACCGTCACTTAATTGTTCCATCATCAAAAAAGCCTCCTAAAGGAGTGAGATTCTCGGATTTTATTTGTACTTTTGCCATACCATTCAGAGTTTTATTGGTCTTTTTATTGCAACACGAAGACAAGCGAAATTTCTGACATGGCCCAATCCGAGCAACATATGGTTGCTCAGGGTGCTTATAAAATAGATAAAAATATAGTGTTGCGTCAATTAGGGTGAAACAACTTAAAGAAAATGAAGGCATAGAGCGCAGTTTGTTGCTCGCAATGGCTGTTATAGCGGGATTGACAGTGGCTAATTGCTATTATAACCAACCGCTTCTTGAGATGATACGTCACGACATAGGAGTGAGCCAGCATGGGGCGAACCTCATAACCGTTGTCACACAAACAGGCTATGCACTTGGGTTGTGCTTCCTTATCCCTATGGGCGACCTCTACTCACGCCGTCGCATAATTGTTGTGAACATGAACGTAGCAGCCATGATGGCCATAGTCATTGCTGTTGCCCACAAGGTGTGGCTTATTTGGGGAGCCTCCCTCTTGTTGGGAGCCTGTTCCGTTATTCCACAATTTTTCATACCGATCGCAGGACAATATTCCGAGAAGGAAAACAAAAGTAGGAATATGGGTATCGTTCTGTCGGGATTGCTAACCGGTATTCTCACATCGAGAGTGGTTAGCGGTTATGTTGGCGAATGGTTGGGTTGGCGCGAAATGTTCTTCATCTCTGCTGTCGTGATGGTGCTGTGCATGATTCTTACTCTCAAGATGATGCCACAGATAAAGAGCAACTATGTGGGCACATACGGGGGACTGATGACCAGCGTGTTTAATATAGTGAAGAGCAATGGCCGCATACGAATTTATGCCGCGCGTGCCGCCTTTAGTTTTGGCAGCATGATGGCTATTTGGTCATGCCTTGCCTTTCGGTTGGCTCAAGCTCCGTTCTTTTCAGGCAGCGAGATGGTAGGAACGTTGGGACTGTGCGGCATAGCCGGGGCCATTGCGGCAAGCGGTTTGGGCAAACTCGTCAATCGCTGGGGCATAAGAAAGATAAGTTTTTATGGAGCGTGCCTGCAACTTATGGCGTGGACTGCGGCCTATCTGTTTGGCGACACATTCTTGGGACTTGTTGTAGCTATCATTTTGGTAGACATAGGCTTGCAATGTCTGCAACTAAGCAATCAGAGTGGCTGCATTCAGGAGATGCCTCAAGCCTCCAACAGAGCTAACACCATATTTATGACTACCTATTTTATAGGCGGTTCTTTTGGAACCTATTGTGCCGGATTGGCATGGACACACCATGCATGGACGGGAGTGTGCGCTGTGGGAGCTATCCTGGCTGCAATCTCGCTATGTATAACATGTTTTAACCGGAAGAAAATTTAAGTCTTGACTGTCCTAAAAATCTACAACCTACACTATTTTTGATATTTTGTACACCTTATTATATATATAGGGGCGAGAATGCAAAGATGCAATCTCGCCCCTATTCTTTCACTTCACTATCTTCCAGGAACATCCTTATCTCGTCAGCGAGAACTTGACACTCAGACCGAAGTCCTGCGTGGTGGTGGGATAACTGCTGCTCGAGAGCAGAGGAGTGTTGGTCTGACGGTCGTAGTAGAAGCTCATGGTGAGGAGCCGGTTGAGGGTGTAATCGGCCGAGAAACTCAGCTTGAGCGCCTTATTTCCGCTGCTGGCACTGCTCACCATAGAGGCTATGTCGCGCACGATAGCAGCCTGACGGCGGAAGCTGAAATCAAGACGCAGGTTGAGGTTCTGGTTGGTTCCAGAGTTGCGGTTGCTGGCGGCCGCGTTGCTCTGATTCTTGTTCTTTCCCTTCGACTTGATGGCTCGCTTTCCCCTGCCGAAAAGGCTGAGGTTGTTGAGACGATAGCCCATTCCTACGACCCAGTCCTTGCTGAGCGCCTCGTTCACCTGCACACTCGTCATGCTGAGACTCAGCACGCGCGTCTGACGATACTCAGCCTTGAGCGTCATATTGTTGTTGAACGTCATGTCGACACCCATGAGTGGCGAGAATGACTCGTTGATGCTTACCTGCGAGATATTGAACATACTGCTCGGTGTGACACTGCCTGTCGCCGTGTCGTCGATGAAGCCTATTCCGTTCATATACTCCTGGAAGGTGCTGTAGGTGTTGTAGCTTCCTATGGCGAAGATGCTCTTATAGGAGTGGTTGATGTTGATGCTCTTGAAGTGGTCGCGCAGCCAGGGCAGCTTGCCCAGTCCGCTGTAACGGACAGTCCAGTTGGGCAGCAGACGGCTGAGCGCGGGGAAGAGCGAGAGCGATGAACCTCCCATGCTGGTATAGGCATCAAGGAACGCCGGAATCATCACGTCGCCGCTGTACTTGTTGACAGGCGTGCGCGAAGCATCAAACTTGCCTCCAGCCAGAGCCGACCCTGCCGGATAGACTGCGTCGGCATAACGCGCCTCCACCTTGTTGCGGTAAGACTCGAGCGAGTTGACAAACTTTTCGAAAGTCTTGCTCTTATAGCCACTGTTTGCCGAGCCCATTCCCTCGAAGGCAGAGCCTATCGAGATGGTAGTCATGGTGAAGGTTCCGCTCTCCGTGGTGGGCGTTCCCTCGTACATGTACTGCATACTCTTCTGCACAGTCTTGGTGCGCGAGGCGTTGAGGTCTATCTTTAGATTTCTCACCGGTTCGAGCGTCATGCGCAGCTGCAGGTCGTTGGTGGTGCTGCTGGCAGCAGGTGTGGCGATGGTGTCGTTCACCAGGAGCCAGTCGTTGCGTCGTGCCTTGTCTATATAGCTGTCGTCCACCATACCGAAGGCGAAGTCGAGGCCTGGCGAGAGCACGCCCTGCTTGGTCTGTCCGAATGCGTCGCCGATGGTGGGCAGGAATCCTGGCAGCGTGAGCTGATAGTTGTTGCGATAGGTGAAGCTGATGTTGCGCACCATCATGGCCGTGCGTGCCACAGCCTGCATGGTCTTGTACCAGCCCTGGTTCTCGAGCGGTTCCTTCGGCAGCACGGTGAGTTTCACCTTGGTGGCAGTGTCTACCTTCGAGATGAGTGTTATTTGGTTGGCGTTCACCTTCTTGTATTTCAGTTTCATCACCTTTCCGTCCTCAGTCTTGGCGGTAACGATGAGTCGCTTGCTGTTCTTGCCGTGGTTCACCTTGATGATGGTGTCGGGCATGAGCACCACTTCCTTCTCGAAGGCACGTCGGTTCTTGGGCAGTGCTTTCTTCTGCTGCTCTGCCTTCTTGTTCTGCTTGCTCCGCCATTGTTTCTCAGCCTCGTCGGGGTCTTTTCCGGCAGCCTCGGCTTCCTTTCTCACCTTTTGCAACTCCTGTTTCTGTCGCTGTGCCTCCTGCCTCTGCTTGGCTTTATCCTGCTTCTTGCGCTGCAGTTGTGATCTCGACGGCTCGCGGTCGAAGCGCTGGTTGGCCTTCTTGAGGAAGGGCACGTGGTTGTAGAGTTTCACCAGGTTGAACGATCCGTTGAGTGTCACGTCGCGGTTGGTGTTGATGGTGTTTCCGTAGTTGTTGCCGTCCTCGTCGTCGGTTCCCTTGTTCCAGGAATAGGTCGAGTTGTAGTTGGTGTCGGCGTTCACCCAGTCGAATACGGGCAGCAGGTTGAGCGGCAACTGATAGGATGCGGTAAACGTCTGATTGTAGTCGAGCGGTGTACCGAGGTGCTTGATGCTTGTCCACACCGAATCCTTCCAGGCATGATACTGGTCGGGATAGAGGTCTTTGTTGACGGGTGTGTAAGGTTCTTCTATCTGTGCGTGTGTAGCGCTTCGGAAGTTGGCGTGCAGGTTCTTGGTGAGGTCCCAGCGCACGGCGAACTCTCTGTTCCAGAGGAACTGCTGGCTGAACGAGAGCGGCAGCTGCGTGTTCTCTGTCGACTCCATGTCGCGCTCCTGCAGCTCGTAGTAGTTGCGCGTCATCTCGGTATTGAACGCCACATTCTGCGGCAGCCAGTTCAGTCCGAATCGCTTCAGTATGTCGAGCCACTTGCTGCGGTTCTTTATCTTCTTGAACGGCTCCCACGCCTTGTAGACCGGAGTCCACGAATAGTCGAGCGCTCCACGCCAGTTGTCCTCTTTCTCGTAAACGGTGGTCTCGCCCGTTGTGCGCTGGTGCGAGTGGCTGTAGGAGAAGGAGAAGTTGGCAGGGTCGTATGGCATGGGGTGACGCTTGGTGGAGATTCCTACCCTTGCGTTGGAGATGGAGAAGTTGGTATTGGTGACCTTTGTCACGGCGATGCTCTCTATGGAGTCGCGCTCGTGTCGCGATCCAGCCGCGTCGAGTGCGTCCTTGAGTTCCATGTCGGTGTCCATCGGGTTGTACTTGGGCGAGGTCTTCTCCTTGGTGATGCTGTAATATAAAGGTATGCTCACCTTGGCCTTGTCGGGGAAGAACTTTCCGAGCTCGAGGTTGGTGGTGACGCTGTACGAGCTGTAGGTGTCGGTGGATCGGCTTGCCACTCCGTCCTCCAGACCGCCGAATCCCTCACTCTGATATTTACCTGTGGCGTTGACGCTTCCCAGGTCAGAGAGCTGCACATTGAGGTTTCCGTTAGCAGCCCATCCGCCCTTGCTGTTGTGGTCGAGCAGACGCAGCTCGTTGACCCACACCTCCACACTCTTGATTTCTCCGGCGTTGTTGCGCACGCCTATCATCATGGTTTTCACCTCTCCGAGTGTAGGATTACCCATGATGGTGATCTTGTTGTTGGGATGGTTGGAGTCGTAGGCCGAATAGGGTGCCGAGAAGGAAGCCATGCCTTGCGACTTGGCCTGGTTGCGCGCCTTCTTGAGTGCGGTGAAGACGGTGAGCGCCACGTCGAGCATGTTCTCCTCGGGCCACACGGCACGGCAGTCCTCGTAGCTGTATCGGCTGTAGTTGTTGCGTGCCGGTGTGAGCTTCAGCGGTATTTCGTACTCGTAGTAGTTGTTCTTGTAGTCGCTTCCCAGACGGATGAACACCGAAGCCTGGTTGTCCTGCAGCGAGGTGACGTCCTGCTCCAGGGCGTTGGCGTGAACAAACATCTGCATGCGCTTGTACTGTCGCAGGTCGAGGGTGGTGTTCTTGTACACCGCCTTGGCCTCGCCCGTGCTCAGGTTCTTGGCCACGAGGCTGAGCGACTGCTCGTTGGCCTCGACGAGCTGTGGCTGCGTGGGGTCTTGCTCGCGCTGTACGCCCGGTGGCAGCACGTAGTTGACAGGTGTCTTCTCGGCATTCTCCTCTATGCTCACCGCACTGGCCTCGAGCGTGCCGCTGTTGGCAGCGCCCAGCAGCTGGTCGTAGGTTCTCCACTCGCCCCTTACCAAGTCGAGTGTGCCGAAACGTAGCACGATGGGCTTGCGGAAGTTGGTGAGGAACATGCGCATGAAGCGTATGCTGGAGAAGTCGTTGATGTTGCCTTCCTTCTTCTCGTACTGGTCTACGGGAATGCGGAACTGATACCAGGTGACGGTGGGCTTGCTGCCGTCGCGCAGTGTTGGCGTGTAGCTTCGCTTGTCGACGATGAAGTTGGAGCCCACCTGCAGGTCTTCGGGTCGTATGCTCACGTGATACTGATAGTATTTCTCGTATTCGTTGAGGGTGAAGTCCTGGTTGATGTCCTCCACGTCGGGCGTCGACTTGTAGGAAGTGTCGTAGCTCTCGGTGCGGCTGTCGCTGTCGGGCGAGTTGCCCTGTGGGTTGTTGATAAACTTGTATCTGTACAGGATGGGTGCCTTCATCTGGTCCCAGTCGCTGCCACGGTAGTAGCGGTAGTCGTCGCGAGCAGGGTCATTGTAGATGCTGTCGAACACCGCCTGGTTCACCTTGCCCTGTATCTGGCTGAGATAGGCGTTCTTGTAGTAGTCGCGTTCCTCCTCGTCGTTGAGTCCGTTGAATCCCACGTCCTGCAGTGCGCGGCTTCCTTTCGTGGTGGCGAAGGCATAGGTCACGGTGCTCTGTGCGGGAATCTTTCCCCACTGTGTGTAGGTGAAGTTTGACGTTCCGTCCACGGGCATTCCGCTCTCATAGAATTTCTTTCCGTCGCGCAGGATGTCCTCGCTTATCTCGCCGAGGTTGATATAGAAGTCGCCGCCATACTGGGAAGCGTCGGCCTGCTCGCGCGAGTAGATGAAGGGGTCGAGCATCCAGAACTCGATGTACTCCACGTTGGCCTGCTCGAAGTCGTTGGTGTCGAGTTTGCGCATCATGCCTCCCCAGTTCTGCTGTGGCATGGCGAGGGTTCCGTCGGGCTGCAGGTCGGGGTTGAAGTTGTAAGGACCTGGCTCGGCAGGATAGTAGGCGAGGTTGAGCACGTTCAGCGTGTTGGTGGCTCCGCTGTAGGAGCTTTGCTGGCGCAGTGGGAAGAGCTCGCGCACATAGACCTCACGCACATAGTGGTTGGACAACTGTGCCAGGTCGCTCTTGATGTGTCCTGGTGTGAGCGAGCTGCCCCGTCGTGTGAAGAGCGGGTCGATGGTGTACCAAGCCAGACGGCTGCGTCGGAATCCGCTGGTCAGCCCCGTCTTGTCGTTGTAGTCCTGACGGAAGTTTGACGAGGGCACGCTGGAGAGCACCCACGATGTGGGCGACATGACGTCGATGGTGTTCTTGGTGTTCTCGAAGTCGTCGAGATAGGATGCGTTGTCCTGCGTTCCGCTGGCCTGTCCGGCAAAGAGTTTGGCAAACTCGCCTGTGAACGAGATGTAGGATGGCTGCGTGAGGTGCAGGAACGGTATTTTGTCGAGCATGTTGGTGAGCCACTGGCTCTCGCGCTTCCAGTTGAGGTTGAAGCCCACGAGGGTGTTTCTGAGAGGCTCTGCGCCCATGGTCACCTTGGTGGTGAGGGCCTGTTCGGTGAGGTGCTGCAGGGTTCCGCTGATCTGGAAGTTCTTCGAGAAGTCGTACTCCCAGTTCACGCCAAACATGGTTTTGCGCATCTGTCCGTAGTCGGTGTTGCTCTCGAGCGACACGTTGACGGGTGTTCCAGCGTCGATGATACTCTGGTTGAGGATAGTCACCTCGCCGGCATTGTAGTCCACCGCGTAGTCGGAGCCTTCGGTGAGGGTCACACCTCCTGCCGTGACGAGCACCGAACCCTGTGGCACGTTGTATGCGCCTAAAGAGATGACGTTGGCAGAGGTTCCACGAAACTGTCCCACGAGTTGAAATTTGTTCTTCTCGGCTATCTGCTTCGCCACGGTCTTGGTGCTGTCGTAGAGTTCGGTGAAGGCGTACTTTTTCGCCACCTCGTCGGCGATGCCCTTGCCCTTGAGATAGGTGTAGAGATAGCTTCCGAAAGGCTCGGCCTTGGGGATGAAGACGCGTCCTTCCGATACGGTGTAGCCTGCCACGTAGTCGTAGTAGCCGTTGCTGTGGGGATTGTTGTTGTTGTCGAGTCGGTCGGCTCCCAGCACCTTGATGATGGGCTGGTCTTTCACCTTCGCCTCGGGAATGTAGTTGAGGTAGACGCCCGTAGAGTCGCTCTGATACTTCACGTCGAGTCGGAACTTCTCCTTCTCCACCTGCGATGCGAGGTAATACACGTTCTTCATCATCAGGTCCCAGTTGCCCTGCTGCGGGTTGTTGCTGGTGTTCTTGAGCGACTTGACGAAGAGTCCCTGTCGGGTGTCGGTGATGTCGGATGCGAACTCGCCCACCTGATAGGTAACACCGCCGTAGGTGTACTCGTAGGCCACAGCCAGCACCTGGTCGGTCTGCAGTCCGCTCCTCAGCGACACGTAGCCGAGGGCAGTGTTCACCGTATATTCCGACGAGGAGAGCAGTCTGGCGCTCTCCAGCTTCTCGAAGTCGTCGCCGCCCTTCAGTCCTGCTCCTTCGAGCACGGTGGCGGCCTGGTCGATGTCGCGTGCTGCGGCATACTGGTTCACCATGGCGTCGTACTCGCTGTTGGCTCTGTTGGAGGGCACGGCCGTTCCTGCAGCCGCCCACATGGGGTTGCTTATCTTCGAGGTCTCGCCCAGGTCGGTGAGGGCTATGATGTTTCGGGTGTTGGTGGTGGTGGCAGTCTTGTTGGTTACCCAAATCTCCACTCGGTTGATGGTGACGCCAGTGGTGAGGTTGGGCAGTTTCTGCATCCATGCGTCGTAGTGGTCGCGGAAGTATCGCGAGAGGAAGAAGTGTCGGTTCTCCTCATAGTCGGCCACATTGATCTCGAAGGGTGTGAGCTGCACGCCTCCCTTCGACGACACGCTCTTCGACGACGATTTCTTCTGCGACAGGACGGTCTGCAGCTTCAGTTTGCCAAACTGCATATCGGTGCGCACACCGAAGAGGCTGCTGGCACCGCGGATGAGCGACGAGTTGGAGGGGAACGACACGTTGCCTGCCTCCACGAGCTTGATGATCTCGTCTTCCTTGCCGTCGTACTTCAGCTTCATGTTCTGCGCGTCGTAGTCGAAGGTGGCGTCGGTGTTGTAGTTGAGGTTCATGTTCACCTTGTCGCCCACCTTTCCGTTGACGTTGAGGTTGATCTTCTCATCAAACTCCATCATCGTGGTCTTGCGGTTGCGGATGGGCAGCGAGGGGTTGTCCACACTCTTCTTGTTGATGCCAAACTTCAGCTCGGCAGTTCCCTGCGTGCGCACTCGGATGCCTCCGGGACCGAAGATTTTCTCGGCAGGTCCCAGGTCGAAGTGCATGTCGGTGAAGTCAAATTTCTCCTTTCCCTTGGCCTTGTATATCTCGTCGTTCTGCTTGCGGTAGTAGGCACGTCGCTCGTTGAGCTCGCTCCATGCCATGTACTCGGCAGGCGTCATCATGATGGGAGCCGAGAGCCATGCGCCGCCCAGCTTGTTGCCGATGACGTAGCGGTTCAGCGTGTCGTTGTACTCCACGTGGTATTTCATGTTGTCGGGGCGCTGCAGGTCTAACGGACTCTGATACAGGTCGCCCGTGCTGATGGGCTGTGTGCGCTGTACAGGCCATCGTGTGTGCAGCAGCGAGTCGGGTATGGTGTCCTCGTCGGCGAGGATGGGCTGGGCCGTGATGCCGGACTTTCCTGCTGCCGTGGCAGCCTTTTTCGTCGTGGCAGCCGTCTGCTTCCTACTGGCTGCGCTGGCATTGCGGTTCTGGGCAGCTCGCTGCCGCGTCCTGTTGTCCTGCCAGTACGACAAGCCAAAGGCATTGCCGATGACCGAGACCATCAGCAATGCCATCAACAGAAAGGCATATTTATATTTTCGTCTTATCAACATCTACACTCGTTTCTTCTTTTTCGTCATTTTATTCGTTTCAGAGCCGTCTTGATCACCTGTTCCACCTTCAGGTCGGGCTGTTCCTTCAGGATGTCGACCACCACCTTGGACGATGGCGCTGGCGAGAATCCGAGCATGGTGAGTGCGCTCACCGCCTCGTCCTTCACGTCGTTGTTCACCATGTCCACGTTTCCTCCGTTGGCAGGCAGCTCGTCGGCTATTCCCATGCTTACGATCTTGTCCTTCAGGTCGATGATGATGCGCTGGGCTGTCTTCAGTCCTATACCCTTCACTCCCTTGAGCATCGCCTCGTTGGCAGTGGAGATGACGTTGCACAGCTCGCGTGGCGACATCGACGAGAGAATCATCCTCGCCGTGCCGGCTCCCACACCCGATACGGTGATGAGAAGACGGTAAAGCTCTCGCTCCTGCTTCGAGGCAAAGCCATAGAGGGTGAACGAGTCGTCTCTTCCACCTGTCACCAGTACTTCGTGAACGTACAGTTTAGCCTCTCTCTTACCCTGTATGGCAGTATATGTGTTGAGCGAGATACTGAGCGCATAACCCACGCCCGCGGTCTCGATAACGGCCTGTGTCGGCGTCAGCTCGGTCAGGTCGCCATGTATATATTCAATCATGCTTGTCGTTAATAATTTTATGATTTCACATCTCTCGTCATCGCGCCCATGCGCATACGATTATATAATAAACGCACATTCGGCGCTATTATTGCCAAAGAGGGGGAAAATGTTTTTGCTCCACTTTTGCAAATGAGAAAATTAAAAGAAGTTAGAGAAGCTCAAACATTCAACTCCTGCATTTGCCCTCCTTCTTTCAATCTGTAAGCATTCTCACCCCACCATCCTTACACTATCCTACAAAAACATACCTAAAAGCTATGATTTTACAACTTTTTGTCGGTTCTTATAGTTAAAAAACTATTAAAACGTTCGTTTTCTCGAATAAAAGCTATACTTTTGCAACCGGAAACTGAACAAACAACAAATAAAAGAAAGAATACAATGAAGAAATTTAGAGCAGCCGTAGTAGGTTACGGCAATATCGGTAAGTTCACCGTCGAGGCACTCGAGGCAGCTCCCGATTTTGAGATTGCAGGCATCGTACGCCGTCAGGGCGACAAGAACAAACCAGCAGAACTGGCTGATTATGATGTAGTAGACGACATCACCAAGCTGAAGGACGTGGATGTAGCCATCCTCGCCACTCCTACCCGTTCTTGCCCAGAATACTCTGCCAAGATAGTGGCTCTTGGCATCAACACCGTCGACAGCTACGATATCCATACCGGCATCCTCGACTATCGTACCAGCCAAATGGAAAACTGCAAGAAGGCAGGCAAGGTGAGTGTCATCTCTGCTGGCTGGGATCCAGGTTCTGACTCAGTAGTGCGCGTACTCATGGAAAGCCTTGCTCCTAAGGGTCTTACCTATACCAACTTCGGTCCTGGTATGAGCATGGGCCACTCTGTTTGCGTACGCAGCAAGCAGGGTGTCAAGGAGGCTCTCTCTGTCACCATCCCATTGGGCGAGGGCATTCACCGCCGCATGGTGTACGTAGAGCTGGAGGAAGGCGCCAAGCTCGAGGACGTAACTGCCGAGATTAAGGCCGACCCTTACTTCGCTCACGACGAGACCCACGTCTTTGCTGTAGCCTCAGTCGATGATGTCAAGGACATGGGCCATGGTGTGAACCTCGTTCGCAAGGGCGTTTCGGGCAAGACTCAGAACCAGCGTTTCGAGTTCAACATGAGCATCAACAACCCTGCTCTCACAGCCCAGGTATTGGTCAACGTGGCTCGCGCCACCTTCCGTCTGCAGCCAGGCTGCTACACCATGCCCGAGATTCCAGTCATCGACATGCTCCCCGGCACTCGCGAGGAAATTGTCGCCACACTCGTGTAAGATTGTTTTCTGCAAATATTCTGTTCCCCCTGCCCATCGGCAAGGAACATGAAACACAAAGGGAAGAGAGCCACTATGTTCTCTTCCTTTTTTCGTTTACTCATTAGCACCTGCTTATCTGACATTCACAGCACAACCCACAACACCTCACTCAATTTCCCATGCCCCCCAACACATTGAAGCATTAATCATTGTTTACGCTTACACTTTTTTCTCTTTTTCTTAGAATGTTCTGGTAAAAGTAGTAGATTTGCAGAAATTATGTGTAAATGACAGTTTATTACTTTGTCAGCTGCCCGATAGTGCCCCTCTTGGGTCTTAATAGATGACCGGCGCCTGTCGTCTATTGTGACCGCCCTTGGTCGTAATAGATGCCCCCTGCGAGGCTCCCTGAGCACTTTCATTGGTAGACGGTGCAAAGAGAATGCAAATCGAATGCAGAATACCAAGCTTGCTTGAATATTTTGCTGAGATGCAGCTTTTCTTCTGCAAAGAGTTACTTATGAGTCATGATGTTGAGCACCATGTCGTCGGTGGTACGCATGGCATCGGCACCGATGGAGGTGAGGTTGTGGATGCAGCGGTCTACATCGTCGTCAACGATGCCCTCGGCAGAAGTGACACAACGGCCCTCCATGGCGAGCAGCGAGGAGAGCAGAGCGGTGCTGACTCCCGACGAGATCTTAAGCGAACAACTGGGCTTGGCTCCGTCGCAGATCATGCCCGTAAGGTTGGCCACCATATTCTTCACCGAGTTGCAGATGCGCTGATAGTCACCGCCCATGAGATAGGTGATGCCGCAACTGCTGCCTATGGACGCCACCACGCAGCCGCACAGCGCCGACAGCTTGCCGAGGCTCTGCTTGATGTAGATGGCGGTGAGATGGCTGAGCATGAGGGCTCGGATGAGCTCTTCCTCGGTGTTCTCGTTCTCGAGGGCATAGACGGCAACAGGATTGGTGGCACAGATGCCCTGGTTGCCGCTACCGCTGTTGCTCATCACGGGAATCATGGCTCCTCCCATACGGGCGTCGCATGCCGATGCGGTGCGCGAGATGATGTGCGAGAAGATGCTGTTGCCGAAGATACCATGACTCATGGGGCGGTCCATGGTCTTGCCTAAGCAATGGCCGTAGTTGCCCTTGATGGAGAGCTCGGCTGCCCGCATGTTGTACTCCTTGGTCTTCAGAATGAAGCTGATCTCGTCGAGGGGAGCTGTCATGGCGAAGTCGTAGACCATGCGCATGGAAAGTTGTATGTCGGTGTCGTCCTCATCGGCGCCTCCGGGCTGTCGCTCGTCGAGCACCACCTCGTCGTTGCGCTCGGCAAAGACAAAGTGGGTGTGGCTGCCCGCGATGATGGCGGCAGCCTGGTCTTTACCCGAATGACAGACAACCTCGATGTAGAGTTTCTCGACGATGCCCTGCTTCAGCTTGATGTCAATGTCGGCATCCTCGATGTAGCGCTTGCCCTGCTGCAGAGCTTCGGGGGTGAGGTCTTTGAGCACTTCGAGCTCATATTCGGGCTTGCCGATAAGGGCACCCAAGGCTACAGCGATGGGCAGGCCTATCATTCCGGTGCCGGGAATGCCCACGCCCATGGCATTCTTAAGCATATTGGGGCTGAGCAGCACCTCGATGCTGTCGGGACGCTTGCCCAACAGAGTGGCTGCCTTGGCCGTACACAACGCCACAGCCATCGGTTCGGTGCAGCCGATGGCGGGAACTACTTCCTTATTGACAAGAGCGATGATGCGCTCGCGGGTCTTCATTTCTTGCATGATATTCTCTATTTTTGGGGCAAAGGTACGAAAATTATTCAAAAAAGAATAAAAGTGATGATAAAAAAATTACTCAACTTCCGTAAGTACGAAAGTTGAGTAAATTGGGATGATTAGTCTTCTAACTGGAAGAGAGGATCGTCGGCTGTAAGCATCACTGGCTTCTGGTCGAACTCCTTGAGGAGCTGGGCAGGAACATACTGCTTGTCGACCACGAGGCGGAACATGTACTCATTGAACCAGCGGTTGGTCATGATGAGACAGCCCTTCTGTCCGTTGTCGGCGCCCCAGCTGTTCTCCACCTTCCACTTCAGCGGCTTGCCATTGGCGTCGAGGTCGACGGCGGTGAGCGTCATGGCGTGGGTAGAACCGCTGTCGAAGGTGCTGATGCGCTCGGCCTTGTTCATAGGGAACGTGGTACCGAAGAGCGAGGCATAATCATAGTTGTCGAGGTCGAGATAACCGCGCTTGCGGTCAAACTGCTTGCCCACATCGTAGCTGGAGTACATCTTGCGACCGTCCTTGAGCGAGGCGATGGCGAGGCTGGCAATCTCGTCCATAGGCAGGTTGAGATACTTCCAGTTGTGGCCGTCGTAGGTGTGGCGGTCGTACTCCACCTCGTAGGTTTTGTGATAGGGGCGGCGTGGGTCGTTCATCACCATGATAAAGGTGCCGTTGAGTTCCTTGCCCACTGTAGCGTCGTAGAAGCTCTTGGGAGTATAGGTCTTCGCATCGCCCATCTGCTTGCCGTCCTTGTTGCGGAAGGCGTAGCTGAACTCCTTGACAGGCTCGCCCAGGGTGAGGCATAGCATGTGATAGACGGTGGCGAGCATCTCGGTCTTGCGGGCCGCTATCTGCTTGGCGTTCTTGCCTGCAGCAGCCATGCGGCGAAGCTCCAGTCCGTACTCACGCAGCTTGCTTGCCACAAGACGGCTCATCTTGTTGGTGTTCTCGCTCGAATAGGTCTCGGGCATCGCGCTCATAGGCACCAGTCCGTATTTGGCTGCCAGGTCGGCTACGCCGCAGAAGGTTCCGCCGTCGTTGAGCGGACTCTTAAAGAAGAACTGCACCTGAGGGTCCTCGATGGACTTGCGTGCATGGTCGATGACGCCCTGAAGCATGAGGTTGGCCTTCTCCAACTGGTCGTAGAAGAAGAGATAGTCCTGCGAGAACTCCACTGCCAGGGAGTCGGCATGAGCCTTGGCGAAGTTGGCACGCAGCACGTTCATGCCGCTGAACATCCAGCAACGGCCAGAGCTCTTCTGGTTGTGGATGCGCTGTGCGGGAGTCTCCACGCTGAAGTGAGTGTCTACAGGACCAGCATTGGCACGGTTCTTCACCAAGTCGTCGATACTGTTGGCAGCGATGGCATTGAAGAGCGCCTTGTCGGCAGCCGATGTCTTCTGCATTTTCTCGATCTGCGAGAGCATCTGCGCCGAGATGCCTCCCTGCTTGGTCTGAGCCATCGTGGCGGCTGAAACGGCCAGCAAGGCTCCTAAAAGGAAGATGTTTTTTCTCATTATGTTGTGATATTATTGATTTGTCGGGATGCAAATATACGAAGAAAATGTGGGAAAACAGAAATAAAACGGACAAAAATGACATATACTGAAAAAAAAATACTACCTTTGCATGGTTATTCATGAGATGAAGACATGGACAAAGAAAAGTTTAGCCTTTTAAGCAACATCAAGTATCCCAAAGACCTGCGCAAGCTGAGCATCGACGAGCTGCCGGAACTCTGCAGGGAACTGCGCGAGGATATCATCGAAGAGGTGGCGGTCAACCCCGGACATTTCGCCTCCTCGCTGGGTGTCGTCGAAATCACCGTAGCCCTACATTATATATATAATACACCCTACGACCGCATCGTGTGGGACGTGGGCCATCAAGCCTATGGCCACAAGATACTGACCGGGCGGCGCGACGCCTTCTGCACCAACCGAAGGCTGCACGGCATACGCCCCTTCCCCACTCCCTTAGAGAGCGAATACGACACCTTTGCCTGCGGGCACGCCAGCAACTCGATTTCGGCGGCGCTCGGCATGGCTGTAGCCGCCAAGCAGAAGGGGGAGAACGACAGGCACGTAGTGGCAGTGATAGGCGACGGAGCCATGAGCGGAGGACTCGCCTTCGAGGGAATCAACAACGTATCGAGCACACCCAACGACCTGCTCATCATACTCAACGACAACGATATGAGTATCGACCGGGCCGTGGGAGGTATGGAGAAATACCTGCTCAACCTCGACACCAACGATACCTACAACCGACTGAGGTTCAAGGCTTCGCAATGGCTGCACTCGAAAGGCTACCTCAACGATGACAGGCGAAAGGGAATACTGAGACTGAACAACGCGCTGAAGTCGGCACTGAGCCACCAGCAGAACATCTTCGAGGGAATGAACATACGGTACTTCGGACCCTTCGACGGACACGACATACGCGAAGTGGTGCGCGTGCTGCGACAACTCAAGGACATGAAAGGCCCCAAGTTGCTCCACCTGCACACCACCAAGGGCAAGGGCTACAAGCCTGCAGAGAAAAGCGCCACCATCTGGCACGCACCAGGAAAGTTTGATCCCGAGACGGGCGAGCGATTAGTGAGCGACACCAGCAACCAGCCACCCAAATATCAGGACGTCTTCGGAAACACCCTGCTCGAACTGGCACGGCAGAACCACAACATCGTGGGTGTAACGCCCGCCATGCCCACAGGATGCTCCATGAGCATCATGATGAAGCAGATGCCCGACAGAGTGTTCGACGTGGGCATAGCCGAAGGACACGCCGTCACCTTCTCGGCAGGAATGGCAAAGGACGGACTCATGCCGTTCTGCAACATATACAGCTCGTTCGCACAGCGGGCCTACGACAACATCATACACGACATGGCGCTGCTCAGTCTGCCCGTGGTGCTGTGTCTCGACAGGGCTGGACTCGTGGGCGAGGACGGACCCACACACCACGGAGCCTTCGACCTGGCGGCGCTGCGGCCTGTGCCCCACCTCACCATCGCATCGCCTATGAACGAGCACGAGCTGCGCAACCTGATGTACTCGGCCCAGTTGCCCCACCACGGTTGCTACGTGATACGCTACCCCAGAGGCAACGGTGTGCTCACCGACTGGCGAAACCCCATGCAGGAAATCGTGACCGGAACGGGCAGAAAACTGAAGGAAGGCACCGACGTGGCTGTGCTCACCCTCGGACCTATCGGAAACGATGCTGCCGAGGCCATAGCCGAAGTGGAGAAAGAGACGGAGGGACTGAGCGTGGCCCACTACGACATGCGATTCCTGAAACCGCTCGACGAGAAACTGCTCCACGAGATAGGAAGCAAATTCAACCGCATCGTAACCATCGAGGACGGCGTGCGCATGGGCGGCTTCGGCTCTGCCGTCCTGGAATGGATGAGCGACCACGGCTATCAGCCACACATCACACGCATGGGACTGCCTGACGAGTTTGTGGAACACGGCACGATAGCACAGCTCAGAGAAATCGTGCACATGGATAAGAAATCAATCAAAGAAGCTATTATAAAAGAATGAAAATCATCATTGCTGGCGCATACGCCATCGGAACGCATCTGGCGAGACTCCTGTCACGCAGCAACGAGGAGATAACACTCATCGACGAGAGCGAGGAGCGGCTGGCAAGCATCGGCTCCGACTGCGACCTGCTCACCATGGTGGGAAAGCCTACAAGCCTGAAGATATTGCGAGATGCGGGAACGGCAGACGCCGACCTCTTCATCGCTGTCACGCCATTGGAGAGCACCAACATCACTGCCAGCATCCTGGCGAAAAACCTGGGAGCCAAGCGAACGGTGGCACGCGTGGACAACCCCGAATACATGGATCCGCAGGCACAGGAGTTCTTCCAGGGACTGGGCATCAGCAAGCTGATATATCCAGAGATGCTCGCCGCTGTCGACATCAACAACGGACTGAAGATGAGTTGGGTGAGACAGCGATGGGACGTGCACGACGGCGCCCTGGTGATGCTCGGCATCAAACTGCGACAGACCTGCGAGATTCTGAACCAGCCGCTCAAGGACATCAGCGGACCCAACGACCCCTACCACGTAGTGGCCATCAAGCGAGGCGACGAAACCATCATCCCCGGCGGTAACGACGAGCTGAAACTCTACGACCTGGCTTACTTCATGACCACACGCAACTACATTCCCTACATCCGAAAGATAGTGGGCAAGGAGCACTATGTGGACGTGAAGAACGTGATGATTATGGGCGGAGGACGCACGGCCGTGAGAGCCGTGAAGAAAATGCCCGAATACATGGAGTGCAAAATCATCGAGAAGGACGAGGCACGGTGTGAGTACCTCAACGAAATACTCGACGAGAACAAGACGCTCGTCATCCATGGCGACGGACGCGACATCCCGCTGCTCAACGAGGAGGGAATACGCAGCACGCAGGCTTTCGTGGCGCTGACGGGAAACGCAGAGACCAATATCCTGGCATGCCTCACAGCCAAGCGCATGGGAGTGAGAAAGACCGTGGCTGCCGTAGAGAACGTCGACTACGTGAGCATGGCTGAGAGCCTCGACATCGGAACCATCATCAACAAGAAGGTGATTGCCGCCAGCTACATCTATCAGATGATGCTCGACGCCGACGTGATGAACGTGCGCTTCCTCATGAACGCCAACGCCGACGTGGCGGAGTTCATCGCCAAAGAAGGATCCAAGGTAACCAAGAAGCCTGTCAAGGATCTGGGAATGCCCATCGGCGTGACCATCGGCGGACTGGTGCGTGGCGAGGAGGGAATGCTCGTTTCGGGCAACACGCAGATTGAAGCGGGCGACTCGGTCATGGTATTCTGCCACAACATCAATATGAAGAAGATAGAAAAATACTTTGTATGATGGGAGGTAATGGGAACTTCCATTAACTTCTTAAAACTTCCCTCACTTGAGAAAACTTGAACAGAAAGAATGATCAACAGGAAACTGATATACAAGGTTCTGGGGCAGCTGCTCTTCATTGAGGCTTCGCTGCTGCTGCTCAGTCTGCTGGTAGCTGTCTACTATCAGCAGGAAGACATCTTTGCCTTTATCGTGGCAACGCTGACCACCATTGGCGGAGGACTCATCCTGAAATGGCGAGGACACGGAGCCGACAACTCCATGTCGCGACGCGACGCCTATCTCGTTGTCTCGCTATCGTGGATTATCTTCAGCCTCTTCGGTACGCTGCCCTTCATGGTGAGCGGCTACATCAACCACTTCACCGATGCCTACTTCGAGACTATGTCGGGATTCACCACTACGGGAGCCACCATACTCGACGACGTGGAGTGCTTTCCGCACGGACTGCTGTTCTGGCGATCGCTCACACAGTGGATAGGCGGACTGGGTATCGTGTTCTTCACCATCGCCCTGCTGCCATCGCTCGTAGGCGGACAGACCAAGGTGTTTGCCGCCGAAGCCACAGGCCCTATCAAGACCAAGTTGCATCCACGTCTCTCCACATCGGCAAAGTGGATTTGGAGCACCTATCTCGTGCTCACCATCGCCTGCATTCTGTCGTATTATGTAGCGGGAATGGGACTTTTCGACAGTTTCAACTATGCCATGACGACAACGGCAACGGGAGGCTTCTCCACCCACAACACCAGTACCGAGTTCTTCCATTCGCCATCGCTCGAATACATCTGTACGTTCTTCTGTTTCCTATCGGGTGTCAACTTCACACTGCTCTATGCCGCCGTCATCAAGTTTAAGATCAAGGAACTATTCCGCAACTCCGAGTTCCGATTCTACATCTTCCTCGTCACGGTCTTCAGCATCTTCATTATGGTTGAGCTCATCGTGATGCGCAACTACGATATAGAGCACGCCTTCCGCAGCGCCATCTTCCAGGTGGTTTCGTTTATCACGACCACTGGTCTCTTCAACGACGATGCCGCACTCTGGCCTCACGTCACATGGGTGGTACTATCGATGTGTATGTTTATAGGTGCCTGCTCGGGCAGTACGAGCGGTGGACTGAAATGCATCCGTGGCGTCATCCTGCTGCGCATGGTGAAGAATGAGTTCCGACAGATATTGCACCCCAACGCCGTGCTGCCGCTCAAGATCGACGGGGTGAACGTGCCCATGCAGAAACGCGTCACGCTGCTGGCGTTCCTCACCATCTACCTCATCATCTGCGTCATCATCTCGTTCACGATGATAGCGATGGGAATCGACAACACCAATGCCATCACCATCACGCTGAGTTGCGTGGGAAACGTAGGACCAACCTTGGGAACAGAGATTGGGCCCACCATGTCGTGGAGCGAACTGCCCGATCTGGCCAAGTGGTTCTGTTCGCTTATGATGCTCATCGGCCGTCTGGAAATCTTTACCGTACTCGTGATCTTCACACCAGCCTTCTGGAAGGAGAATTAGGGGGGGGGAGGAAAACGGTAAAAAAGTAAAAAGGTAAAAAAGTAAAAAGAGCCTTCTTGCTGATAAGGTGTTTCATGTAAAGGATGAAAAATAGAAAATTAAATCAACATGACATAAAATAATAAGTGTACTCCGCTCGTTATTTGTATAGTAAATACTCAACTATAACAAGTGTGGAGCTAAAAAAGCAAGAGAGTAAAAAAATTATTCTATCTGGCTATAAATTACTGACACAATGAAACCATTAAAATTTGAGCCCTTACTGAAGTCTACCATCTGGGGTGGCAACAAGATAATCAACTTCAAGCATCTCAACCTGCAGCAAGAGAAAGTAGGCGAGAGCTGGGAAATCTCTGGCGTGCCAGGCACCGAAAGCATCGTGGCTGACGGCGAGATGAAAGGCAAAAGCATCAACGAAGTGGTCGCCCAACTGAAAGACAGCTTCTTAGGCAAGGAGAACTATCAGCGATTCGGCAATGAGTTTCCGCTGCTCATCAAGTTTATCGACGCCAACACCGACCTCTCCATTCAGGTGCACCCCAACGACGAGATAGCGCACAAGCAAGGCAAGGAGCGCGGAAAGACAGAGATGTGGTACGCCCTGCCATGCGATCCCGAGGCCAAGCTATACAACGGTCTGAAAATGAAGATCACACCCGAAGAGTACAAGCAGATGGTAGAGAACGACACCATCACCGACGCCCTGGCACAATACGAGGTGAAGGAGGACGACTGCTTCTTTATCCCTGCAGGCAGAATACACACCATCGGAATGGGTTGCTTCGTGGCAGAGATACAGCAAACCTGCGACGTGACTTACCGCATCTACGACTTCAAGCGCAAGGACAAGGACGGCAACTACCGACAGCTGCACACCAAGGAAGCTGCCGAGTGCATCGACTACACCGTGCTGTCCAATTATCGACAGGAATACAAACCTGTGAAGAATCAGGGTGTCAGCATCGTGCGCTGCCCTTATTTTTACACCACTGTCTACGATCTCGACGAACCTATGACGCTCGATTACTCTGAGCTCGACAGTTTCGTGATTCTCATCGGCCTGAAGGGCCAAGCCACCGTCACCGACAACGAGGGCAACACCATCACCCTGAAGGGCGGCGAAAGCATCGTGGTTCCAGCCTCTACCCAGACGTTGAAGGTAGAGGGAACATTGAAGTTCCTCGAGACATACGTATAATTTTTAAAGGTAAAAAAGTAAAAAAGTAAAAAGGTAAAAAGAGCCTTCTTGCTGATAAAGTATTTACTTTTTTACCTTTAAAAATCCTTTTTACCCTTTCACTTTTTTACCTTTTTACCTTTAAAAATCCTTTTCCAAGTATCTTTCCACATCCGCCAGGATCTTCTGGAATTCCGGAGAGAACTGGTAGTAGGTATTTTTCTTCATCATCATCTTCACCTTGCCGAGGCTGTTCTCGTAGCAAGCTATTTCGGTGCGTGCCTGTTCGCTGTGAACAGCACGGTCGCGGATGTCGTTCTCCTGCTCATTGCGCAGAATGTCGCACACCGTCTGCACCACCGGACTCACTACCAGGTCGAAAAGATGATGACCCTGGATGTAAAGATAAGTATTGTTGTCGTTGATTCCCAAGTCGCGCAACATCCGCTCCGTCTCAGGCAAGGCATCCTTGAGTTTGGGGAAACGGCGCTCCAGCTGGAACATCTTCGCCCTCACCTTCTTGCTCAGATACTCTATCGCCCACTTCGGATTCTGAATGCGTACTGAGGGAAGCACCACCACCTTGTTGAACTCGCACATATCGAAGTGCATCGTCATCTTGCGGCGCTGCAGAAAGACAACATGCCATACAAAGAGAGGCCAGATGGTTTGGGAATAAGACTGCAGGAAGCGCTCAAAGTTGAAAATGCGATGGTCGTTGAGCGTCACCATCACACAGGTCTCGTGCAGTCCCTTGGCATAACACTGGAAGTTTTCTATCGCGTAGGCATAAGTATGAAAGATGTAGGGATTCTCCAACATCTGTCTCGACATCTCCGTAGCGCCTTGCAGAATATAGTCGTAGTCGGCATCCACACAGGCTATCATGTCTCTGCCCACGCCCTTGAGCATATTGGAGATAGCAGCCTTCTTGCCCCTGTCGAGATGCTGGTTGCGCGAAGGCAGCATGATATCGAAAGTTAGTTTGTCGTCCTCATAACGGCCAAGCACCGAGCGCCAGAAGAACACATCGTCGTAGCTCTCGACGTAGACTACTATTCTGCGCCGGGCTTTCTTCGGAGTCATCTTGTTGATGGCCTCGAAGTATTGCGAATTGATATTATCGGTTAAACGTTTAGCCATAAGCAGAACAATTAAACACTAAACATTAAACACCAAAACATCACTTAATCGTTATGTCGTTCACCTCTGTCACACGGTCGGTCCAGCCATCCATGACCACAGCAGGACTGTGGGTTGTCATGATAATCTGAATGTTGGGGTTCAACTTCAGCACCAAGGAGATAAGCTGCTTCTGCCATTCAAAGTGAAGACTGATCTCAGGCTCGTCCATGAAGAGCACATAGGACTGATTGTCTTCCACCAGCACAGTGAGCAGAATGGCAAGCATCTGCTTCTCGCCTGCCGACAGCTGATAAGGCTGCAGCACCTCGCCGATCTGGTTGAACTTGATCTCGTTGGCAGTGCGGATGATGGTCTTGCCCGTCTCGCGGAACAGGTCGTCCACGATGTCCTGAAACATCCTCTTGGGCTCGCTGAGCGCCTGAGCCTTCTGGGCAGCATCGGGTTCGCCACTCTGCAGCACGGCAATGATACGGTTGCCGATGTTCACCTGATAGTCGAGATACTTGCGCTGCAACTGGAAGAGCTGCCAGTCGAGCTCGGTGACAAGCGTAAGATCCACCTTGCTGATCATCTCAGAGTTGAGCAGCGGACGGTCGACCGAACGAATCACGTCAAACCGAATCCACTTAGCCTCCTCGGGCTCCACCTTCAGATGAACACCCTTGAGCAGATGGCTTGGAAACTCGCCCCCGGCACTCAGGCCTTTCACTACCTTGTTGAGAATGGTGCTCTTTCCCACTCCGTTCACACCGCTCAGGATGTTCACCCTGCGGTCGAGGTTCCAAAGTATGTGCTTGGTACCACTCCATAGAGAGTCTATCTCTATCTGCTTGATATAATCGGCATATTTCTGCATAGGTTTATACTTTTATCTACTTTAACTCTAAAACTTAGGGCAAATATAATCATTTTAACCGAAATTTTGTACCTTTGCACCGATTTTTTATATTAAATAAGGTAAAATGGGTAACAACAAACCACTTTTAGCCCACTTGTGTCTCTTTGGATCGGGCGCATTCTGGGGACTGATGGCACCTGTAGGCAAGGATGCCATGACACACGGCATCGAGGGCATCGACATGGTATCATTCCGCGTTCTGGGCGGAGCCATCCTCTTCTGGCTCACTTCACTCTTCACCCACAGGGAGCATATCCCTACAACCGACATCATCAAGTTGGCTGGAGCTGGACTCTTCGGACTGGTATTCAACCAGTGCTGCTACACCATCGGACTGAGCATCACCTCGCCCAGCAATTCGAGCATCATGACTACATCGATGCCTATCTTCGCCATGATTCTGTCGTTCCTCATCCTCCACGAGCCCATCACCTGGAAGAAGGTGGCTGGCGTACTCTTAGGCTGCAGCGGTGCCGTGCTCATCATCATGACAAGTGCCACGGCGGGAAATGCCAAGGTGGGAAACATCTGGGGCGACTTACTCTGCATGGCCGCACAACTGTCGTTTGCGCTCTATCTGTCGCTCTTCAAGCCCTTGGTGGGAAAGTATTCGCTCTTCACCATCAACAAGTGGATGTTCACCTGGGCATCGGTCATGATCCTGCCTTTCTCCGCCTCTCATGTGGCTTCCATCCCATGGGCTGAGGTGCCAGTATCGGCATGGTGGGAAACGGGCTACGTCATCTTCTTCGGCACTTATCTGGGCTACATCCTGATGATGATAGGTCAGAAGACACTCCGACCCACAGTGGTTTCGGTATACAATTATGTGCAGCCCTTGGTCTCTGTTTCTGTCAGCGTGCTCGTAGGCCTGGCAGTCTTCAAAGGCACGCAGGCTCTTGCCGCCCTCCTCGTCTTCTCAGGTGTTTGGCTGGTTATCAAGAGCAAGTCGAAACACGACATCGACAAGCACGACCACAGCCTGGCCTACGAGAAAAGGCATGCTTAGATGATGAAAAACTTCCATGTTTTTACTACTTCAAATGTAAGAAGACACAAAGTTTATCCAGATAAAGCCAACAAGAGGAGATTTGTAATAATCGACATTACAAATCACCTCGAATTACAGAAATTTGGTGCTAAAAATAAAGATTTCCAATGATTTATTTTTTCGTCTGAGCAAGATTCTTTATTTTTGTAGTCAATAATTGACAATTCTATCAAGAAAGAGTCTATTGGTTTAATCTAACCTCTGAATGTTTATAATGAGTAACAAATATGACCTTTGCAAAGTATATAAAGGTGTTTCGCTTCGAGACATCAAGATTTATTGTAGTACAAAAGATATAGGTTATTTGAAAGGTTCCCATCCCGAAGAAATAACAAAATATTTGTCACAAGCCAAAGAATCTAAACAAGAATATTGGGAAGCTCTCAAACTTTTAGACACTAAGGCTTTTAATAAGAAAAGAGCTAACACTCACAAGAAAGCCTTCCATGTTAAATATGACTATTTGATAAATCGGTTAAACAAACTTCCCAATGGAAAGTTTGATGAAGCATTTATCAAAGGAATAAAGGCATGCCTTAGGGCAAAATCCGACTTGCCTTTTTATGAGGATTTCTATTGGAATTATTTTCTTGTATATAACGTTGACAGTATCATAGACTATGCCTATTCTCTTTCTGAAGAAGAAAAGGACATGTGTAAAACTTTACTAATCTCTTCCATTAAATATTATAGAGATACAGGTGGACAAAACAATCAACATAAGAGACCAAAGAAAGAAGTTCCAACAACTCCATCAATGCTGCCATTCAATGAGAGTAAACAAGAGAATATAAACAATGTAACTTCTGGTGATATAAAAATTCCATTGTGCGACAATAAAGATTTAGAACAAAAATCAGAAAAGGTTACAGCTAATGATATTAATAAGACTATGGACATAAAAGGTTTTGCAAGCGGACTATATTCAACAGCTTTGGAAGAAGCAAAGAAAAATGCTACAAGTGTAGAAGTAGAACTCGCTCGTGGCATCTTAGACATCATGAGTGAATGTGGAGAGATTTCCGCATACGAGTTATGCCAATTCAAAAAAGGACATGCAATGTTGACTGCCTATTCTTACAATGAGGATATGGCAGCACTTGACTTATTCCTTTTTTCAAAGGCTTCCACGCTAACAGGCAAGATAGACATCGAGACTGTGCAAAACAAATATAGTAGCATTTGTGATTTTTACCGAGAAGCTTTAAGAAACAATCCTTTCTTTGGTACAGAACTGAATGAAGAGATCAAGAATGCCATAAGCCTAATAAAGGATGCACGAGCAAAAATCCAAAGAGTGCGCATGTTCTTCTTGACAAATGGGATGGTAGAACCTTCTCCTATTTTGAACTTCTCAGAAGATAATGAATATGAACATATTTTCATGGAGTATAGCACTTGGGACATTTCAAGGACGTATAGAATGAACTCTATCAATAGTGGAAATGAAACAATAGAGATAGATTTCAGCTTGAATTATAAGACTAAAATACAATGTCTTAGAGTAGAGGATGAAAATCCAAAAGTTGATGCTTATTTTGCTATTATGCCAGGAAATGTCTTAGCCAAAGTCTATGAGCAATATAAACAAACTTTGCTTGAAGGTAATGTGCGTTTGTTTTTACAAAAGACGAATAAGGTTAATCGACAAATTTGTAAGACCATAAAGGAAAGACCCGAAATGTTCTTTTCTTTTAATAATGGTATATCAGCAACAGCCAAGCATGTCGAGTTTGGTTCGGGTGGAAGCAAAGCTGCTCCTTATATTACTAAGATAACAGACTTACAAATTGTTAATGGAGGACAAACGACAGCCTCAATAGCATCTATGCAAGAATGTGACTTGAGTAAAGTTTTCGTTCCAATGAAAATCAGCGTAATCAAGGATGAAGAAGAATATGCAGACATCGTTAAAGAAATTGCGACTTCGGCTAATAGTCAATCTGCTATCAAACGCTCTGATTTTCTTTCTGGTGATGAGTGTCTGCAAGTCTTAGAAAAAGTTAGTCGGACAGAAACTGAGCCTGTTACAAAGACTCGTTGGTATTTCGAAAGAAAAAGAGGGCAATATAGAAGTGAGTTGTCTAGCTTATATGGTTATGACAAAGCTTTGTTTAGTAGTACATATCCAAAGAACCAGTTACTTGAAAAATCTGATGTCGCCAAACTTGCTTTGCTATGGGACATGAAGCCTTATTTAGCTTGTAAGAGCAAAGAAATTGTTGCCATCACTTATTTTTCGGATATACGAGCTAATGCAGAGGTTACTATTGATGGAGAATATTACAGAAATATAGTATCCTTGTCTATATTATATAATAAAGTTAATAGTTATGTCAAAGAAAAATATATCAAACTATATGGCTCATATTGCAATAAAATATCTTACTATGTCGTTGCTTCCATTGCCTATATGACAAACGGGCAATTTGACCTTGGTTTTATTTGGAGGAATCAGAAGGTTCAAACAGGAATGGGAGCAATTGTAAAGAAGTTGGAAACATTAGTAAATAGTCATCTATTGGATGATTTCAAGCCCTTGTATCCAAAGGAAGAAATCTGTTGGGTAGAATTAAAAGCAAAATTGGATGACCTGGAGGAAGTCAAATATAAACTTTTAGCTTTTTGCAAAAACGAAAATACAACCAACAGCGATATAAATCAGCAAGATGACTTAATCGAACAAGCATTTTCCATTGCTGCGCCAGTTTGGAGTGCTATCGCCGAATGAGGAAAGCAGACTGGCAAACTATCCATGGTAGAACGAATGAGAGCTATGGGATATGCTGACAAAAGGCGTTCGCTTATAAAACTAAAGACCACAGAAATGGCAGAAAAAGCTATCGAATTAGAGCAAAAAGCAAGAGATTTGGGATTTTCCATGCAAACATATTGATTTTTCCGTTTCATATCTTAAAATAAAGCATTATGCTCGAACTCGAATTACAACAATATCTCCTTCACAAGTACTCACAAGAGAATGCTCGCTGTGAATGGAAGGAATTTAAGAACCTGAAGAACTCGTTCTGTGGGGACGAGAAGGATGATGTAATCTCCTATGTATCGGCTATCGCCAATATGGAGGGAGGGCATCTTGTGCTTGGAGTTAAGGATAAGACGCTTGAAATTGTCGGGACAGATATTTCGAGACTTACTTTCAATGGGCAACCTGCAAACACACAATCGGCAACGTTCAAACTCACAGAACAATGCACTTATCTATCATCGGAAGGTCTAAGCATCGAAGAATTTGTAACTGATGATACAAACAAGCGAGTATGGATAATCCACATTCCGAAACATTTGCCTCGTCGCCCCGTACTTGCTCACAAGAAGGCATGGCAACGCATAGAAGATTCTTTGGTGGAAATGACAAGCGAAAGAATGAGTGTCATCCTCGAAGAGCCTATCTATACAGCAAAAGACTGGTCTGCAGAAATTGTACCTGATGCTACAATAGACGATTTGGATGAGGTTGCCATTGCAAAGGCTCGAATGATGTTTAAGAAAGTCCATAGTCGCATACCTAAGGAAGAAGTGAATGCTTGGAATGTCCAAACGTTCTTGAGCAAGTGTGGATTGACGAGAAACGGAGGCATAACTCGGGCTGCTATCATATTGTTGGGCAAATACGAATCAACTTTCAAACTACGTCCTGCAGTTGCACAGGTTACATGGACACGCCGAGACAAAAATCAGGAAGTGGTTGACTACGAACACTTCACAGTACCTTTTATATTAACGGTGGACGAAATTCTATCAAAGATTGAGAATCTGACATTGCGTGAAATGCCAGGAGGTACGCTTTTCCCCGACACGATGAAACAATATGACGACTACACTATTCGTGAGGCTCTTCATAACTGTATTGCCCATCAAGACTACACTCTTCAACAGCGCATTAACTTTGTAGAGAATCCCGGCTACTTGTATTATTCCAATGCTGGCACATTCATTCCTGGCACTTTGGAGAATGTTTTGAAGAACGAAGAGCCTCAGACGCATTTTCGCAATGAATGTCTTTGTAGGGCTATGGTTGACTTCAATATGATTGATACTGTAAGCCGTGGTATCAAGAAAATGTTCAATGAGCAATGGCGCAGACATTTCCCTATGCCAGACTATGAGATTGACCAGATAAAGAAGAAAGTAGTTGTCCGCATTTACGGCAATGAAATTAACAAGCGATACACTGATCTGTTGAAGACAAACGACACTCTCTCACTATGGGATTGCATCTCGCTTGACGCAGTACAAAAAGGCAGAACCATTCATGAGGATATTGCGCAAGACTTGCTCAAACGTGGACTTATTGAAGGTGATGCTCCCCATTACAGTATTTCTCTTAGCATCGCCAAGAACACTCACCAACTGCCTTCTTACACAAAAACAAAAGGATTGGATAAGGAGAAATTACGCCAGATGATACTGCAATTTTTACAAAATGCAGGTGACGAAGGGGCCAAGCGAGATAGCATATACGAATATCTGAAGGATGTGCTTCCTGCCAACAAGACGGAAGAACAAAAGCTTCGCTATGTAGGCAGACTATTGGTAGAATTAAATGAAGAAAAACAGATAGACAGAATAGGGCTGAGGTGGATATTGAATGACTACAATCGGTCGGTTTAATCATAATCCGACCGAAAATCCCACAATCCGACCGAAAATCCGACCGTTTGACGATGTTCCGACCGAAAATCCAACCGATATTTTCTCTGGTGCTTCTTCGTGATTAATTACCATTGAGCAAAGCGGAATCTCTATACTCAATTGTCCTGGTCCTGATAGAAGCATCTCCAAGGAGGATATAGAAAAGGGCGATATGCTAAAAAGCCGTCGCTGCCGTGCCGACAAGATATTGGATGACCGAATAGATTATTATTTGGTAAATGGAGAGTATGTTGTCATCCTTGAAGAACTTCCTCTGTCGAAAAGAGATGATTATATCGAAATTTAGATGTATATGACTTAGGAACATAAAACAATTACCAGTAGATGAGGACAGCTTAATTAATTATGGTTCGTGCCCACACGTACGTATAATTTATTTTTTATAAAAAGTATCAAAGTATCATTTTTGATGTTCTGCACCGTTATATCTAATTGATATATTAGCAGTTGGCGGCAATGAGACTTTTCGTGAAATATGACGAGAAGTATCATAGAAGTATCATAAAAGTCGCATTTTTGGCGAAAAAATATCATTTTCGATGCAACATTTTGCCATTTTCCACGTTATTAAGATAATCAATTATTAACTTAATACCCAATAACACATGGACGAAAAAGAACTGCTGAGAAAAGCTTTTGAGTCTGGCGAGGTGCCAGGCATCATCACCTACTGCTTCACCGAACTTTGTCCGATGAAAAACAACTGTATCCACTATCTCGCCTCGCTCTACAAGAACGACGACACCAAGCGGGGCCATGCTATCTTCCCCAATGCCTTGAAAGACGGAAAATGCGAGTTCTTCGCCCCACTGCGTATCGTGAAAATGGCCTGGGGATTCGACAAGCTCTTTGCCGAGGTGAAGGTGAAGGACGCTCCCCTGCTCCGCTCCGAGATGAGAAGCTACCTCGGCAGCAAGGGACAGTACTACCGATATAAACTGGGACAACAGAAACTCGTGCCCGAACAGCAGGAACACATCAAGCAACTCTTCGCTCGCTTCGGTTACAAGGATGTGGATTTCGACTACTTTGCCGAGGAAATCGACTTCACGAGTATATGATGAAGAATCCTGCCACCCATGGTCTCTCCGTGCCCACCACATGCTCCCTTACGGACCGACGGACGGGCATCAACTGAACAAGCCTCGGGCATCGACTGAACAAGCGGTGAGCATCGACTGAACAAGCCTCGGGCACACACTGCCAACACAGTGGGCAACAAGTGCCCAACCTGGAAGCCCACTTTTGGGCACTATACTTTCTTTTTCCAACAAGCTTTCAAAAAAAACATCATGAAGATTACAATCGTACACAACGACAATAAGAAGCAACTCCTCGTCAGCACAAAGACGATGGAGAAACTACTGGAGCGCATCGCCAAGGACGACAGCAAGCAGAGCGTAACCCGATTCAGAGACTACGCCGCCTGCATCGAAGAAGACTACCGTTTCTACAAGGACATGCCTACATGGATGCACATCTATCCTGCCGCCGAGTTTGCGAAGGACGAGAACAGCAACCTGAAGATGAAGGTTTGTAATGGCATCCTGCTCCTCAAGTTCAACAACATCACCGACCCCGACGGCACGGAAGGCGTGAAGCGTTCGGTCGCCATCCTGCCCTCCACCTTTGCCGCACTGGAAAGTGCCGACGGAAAGAGCGTTATCGTGCTGGTAAAATTCACCAACCAGAACGACAAGCTGCCTACTTCCGAGCCTGAGGCGGAACAGCTCTATCGCATCGCCTACCAACAGATCCACCCCATCTACCAAGCCGTGGTCAAGGCATCGCTCACCATCGGCGCCCAGGTTGCTTCCGTCGAGGCTTCCTCTGCCATGTCGAACGAACCTTCGCTGCACAACAGTTTCATGATGACGCTGGATGCCCACCCTTATTACAATGCCAAGGCGGTGGCGATGAGGATAGACTGTCATTACCGCACGGAAGACACCGACCAGCAAGCCGATCCCGAAGCAAAAGGAAAGGCAAGAAACGAGGACATGGACTGCAAGGACGAGAAAAACGACATAGCAAGCATGATGCTGCTGTTGAGAAACCAATACAATTTCAGATACAACTCGGTAATGAAATACGTGGAATACAAGCCGAAGGAGAAAGGATGGTACGGATACCGACCCGTGGAGCCGAGGGTGATGAAAAGAATGACGCTCGAAGTACAGTTGGCTGGACTAAGGGTGAGCATCAAGGACGTGAGGAATTTTCTGGAGTCGGACTACATCAAGAATTACAATCCGATAGAAGAGTATCTCTATCTGTGCCATAACAAGTGGGACGGCAAGGACCACATCCGTGCCTTGGCCCGCACCGTGCCCACCAACAATCCATACTGGGCAGACTGGTTTTACACGTGGTTTATCGGCATGGTGGATCAATGGCGTGGATACACGCATCGCCAGTACGGCAACTCGGTGGCTCCGCTCCTCATCTCCAAACAGGGCTTCAACAAGAGCACATTCTGCCGCCGCCTCTTGCCGCCCGAACTGCAATGGGGTTACAGCGACAACCTGATTCTCTCGGAGAAGCGACAGGTGTACCAGGCGATGGCACAGTTCATGCTCATCAATCTTGACGAGTTCAATCAGATTTCACCACAGGTGCAACAGGGTTTTCTGAAGAATCTTATCCAGTTACCTACGCTGAAATACAAGCCGCCGTACGGAAGTCACGTCATGGAGTTTCCACGCCTCGCCTCCTTCATCGCCACGAGCAACATGAACGACATCCTCACCGACCCATCCGGCAACCGCCGTTTCATCGGCATCGAGTTGACGGGCCCCATCGACGTGAGTGTCCGCCCCAACCACCAGCAGCTTTTCGCCCAGGCGCTTGTGGCGTTGGGCAATGGCGAGAAGTGTTATTTCGACGCCGAGCAGGTGAAGCTCATCATGCAGAGCAACTGCAAGTTTGAGGTGGTTCAGCCGATAGACCAGTATTTCCGACTCTACTTCGAACCTGCCGACGACGAGAAGGAAGGTGAGTACATGACGGCCGCCGAGATTTTCGACTTTCTGAAAAAGCAGATTGGTTCGTCGCTGAAAGTAAACAGCCTGATGGGATTCGGACGAAAATTGGCTAACATGACGCAACTGAACCACAAACGTTTCGCCGATGGAATGAAATATCTGGTAAAGAAAAGATAAATCAGCCTAAAATGAGACTTCCATGATACTTTTATGAGACTTTTCGGAACAAAATCCGAAAAGTCTCATTTATTATATATATCTATCTATCAATGTATTACAAAAAGTTTCAAAGTCAAGAATGATACTTTGACACTTTTCTTTCAAAAAAAACATTTACGGGCAAGAGATCAGCATCCTAAGTAAACCATAAGTCCACCCAGTACGATATACAACACGGCGTATGGGATGGCGGAACGGAGGATCTCGCCGTCCTTACCCTCCATGTCGCATGAGGCAGTGGCGATGGCGATGCTCTGCGGACTGATCATCTTTCCACCCGTGGCACCTGTGGTATTGGCGGCAACAAGCCAGTTGCTTTGACTTCCCTCCACCCCGAAGAAAGTATCAGTGCCCGTCATGCCGAGCTGGTTGGCAACATGAGCCTGGAGCTTGGCGAAGAGAATATTGGATGAAGTATCAGAACCCGTTACGAAGGTGCCGATGGCACCAATCATCGGAGCTACCAATGGATAGAAATCACCCGTCACAGCCACCAAGCCCGAGGCGATGGAAGTTATCATACCCGAATAGTTCATCACACTCGCCAAGGCTATCAGCGAACAGATGGTAACCACCGTCTTGCGCAAGTTCACCGTGGTTCGGGCCAAGATGACCATCAGTCGCTTGACGCTCAACCCCTGTACCAATCCACCGATCGTAGCACCCAGGAAGAGCATCAACCCTGCATTCGAAATCCAACCAAACTTAAAGGTACTGCCCAGCACCGGCAGATGAACAGCACTCACCAAATGCGTCTTCAGGAAGGCGTTGACTGGAGGACAGAGCGCACCCGACACCAAGATAAACACCAATATAAAGAGGTAAACGCTCCACGCCTTGAAGCTTTCGGAGAAAGTGAAGGTATCCTGTTTCTGCACCTTGCTCTTTCTCGCAAACACCTTGGCATAAACGATGATGGCAACGATGGCGGCGATAGAGCCAATGATGGCAGGAGTCTCCGAACCGAGATAATAGCCGCAGACGAACTGCACCGCCACGGAAATCATTCCCACCCAAAGGGATATGACAAGGTTTTTGACGAGATTATGCCTGTCGGTAAGGGTAAGGATGATGAAAGGCAGGATGATGAAGAGCGGAGACAACTGTATGATGGCGAACGCCGATGTCTCACAAATCTGCGCCACCGATGCCGAGCCGCTTTCCGCCACCTCATTGCAGAGCGTGGTGACAGGCACACCGACGGCACCAAATCCCGTTGCCACCGTGTTGCCGACCAAGGACACCAGAGCCGAGAACATGGGTTTGAATCCCAGTCCGATGAGGATGGCGGCAGGAATCGCCACCGCTGTTCCGAAGCCAGCCATGCCTTCGAGCAATCCGCCGAATCCCCAGACGAGCAGCAGCACGAGCAATCCCTTGTCGTCGGTAATCGAAGTGAATTGTTTCTTGATAACCTCAATCTGCTTGCTTTCCACCAATATATTATAGCTATAGATAGCCATCAGGATGATGATGAGGATCGGGAACACCGCCTTCAGCAGACCTTCCACCACAGCCCATCCCGTCAGGGCGAGGATGCTGTCCCCCGCATGTTCCGGGGCTATCATCCCCAGTGGAGAGACGGCGAAAAGAGCCAGCAATACAGTTACTACGAGTGTCAACAAGGCGCTCTTATGTCCTGCCATCTTGAAGCCGAGCATCAAGACGAAGAGCAACACAATGGGTACAATAGAAATAATAGATGCCATAAGTTATTCAGATTTTATGTTTTTGCGTGCAAATATAACAATTTTCTTTGAAAATAGTATATATTCTTTTTAAAGAAATAAGTATTTTTACTCATAGTATCTATTATTAGTTGATTATCAATACTATACCCTCTAAACGGTAGAAAAGTGGCAATATGAATTCTTTTCAGATACGAAAAGGTGAAGATTTAACGTTTTTAACTTTCGATTACATCGAAAGTTCACATAGATATGGATGGGATGGGGTCGTTTGAACCAACCCCATAATATGATAAAACGGAAACAAAGAAAACCATGTAAGGGAGTGAATGATCAGTAGCCATTCCACATGTTATTACCTCCATAATGGTTCCGTTTCCCATCCCTGCGGAAAGCCAAGAGCTTTTAAGTCAATTTCGGGAAACCGAATGAACAACCATGTTAGTTTGGATTGCATATCATTATTGGGGGATATAACATTAAGAAAGTACTTGATGATGCAGAGATCAAAGTAAGCACGCATGGTATCTGTTGGCAGCGTTATCCATTCTCCTTCTGGACTATTGGGAATTGCTGGCTGAATAGCGTTCTGTTTGTTCCATACCCTTGAATGATGACCACAGGCATTTCGAGTAACAGCAATAACAGTGAGCCAAGACTCAAACACATTGATAGGCAACCCAAAACGTTTTGCTATGCGTTTGCGTATGCGATTTTGTTTGATGTTACGATAAATGGCATTGACATTTCCAATAGTAAGCAGTTCTCCTAAAATCCACGATGGTGGGTAAGATTCTGAGTAGGTTCGTTTGAAATGAAGAATGAACTCCTCCTTAGATTTGCTATATTCCTTGGATATAGCTCGCATTGTTTCATTAAACTTGGAACTATCCAAGAAATAAGAAGAGTCAGTAAGCCAAAATGGATTGCCTGTCATATCTGCTGTTATTTGCATCACCGCACGTCTAATAGCAATTTCAATCTTTTCTATCTCATTGAACATGAGCAGTCTCAGTTTCTTGTCAAAGCGATAAAGCATCATCACCTTTTTGAAGGTAGCCCCTTCCTTGTACAAATGTGCTGTTTTGGGCATCTTCAACAAAGGATACATATAAGCAGACAATCTGTAATAACCAATGTTGTCAAGGTACTGTATGGCTTTGTTTCTATCATAAATTTGTAAACCTCGAGATTCAAGCAAATCAACGAGATTTTCTGAAGATTCAAACCGTTTTGTAAAGGGGATAAGATTCGCCATATTCAAATGTGTATAAACAAAAAACGCCTCGCACGATTTGAGCATTGTTAAGAGGCTTGGCGAGGACTGACGGTGCAAAGATACGAATATTCATTGATAATACAAACTTTTCGGCAAGAAAAATATCGCAAAAGTGGAATTCTTTGACTTATTTATATTTAATAACCCGTTGGCGGAATTAATTAAGTGCAAACTTAATCCTACCGATGGGCTTATTATTAATGAAGTTTACATATTGTAGAATGATAAGTGCACTAATTTTGCCGATTATTCTGGCAAACAAACCATTCGTTGTCTTAGCAAAGTTTCTGATAATCAAGAATTGGTCAGTAAGTTGCGAGAACAGTGTTCTTCTCCACCATCCATTTCAAAAGCAAGTCGCTTACGTATTTCTTCGCACAAACCTGCGGTCTTCTTGCGGTCATTGAATTGTCTGCGTGATATGAGATTGGGGATTTTGTCCCTATGTTCCTGTAGCTTGTAATCAAACAGCCAATTCTCGCTGTCAATACTTTCTGTTTCGGCGGTTAATGACAAAGCGACCACTTCTTAATCAGAAAATTTAGGAATTGGGCCACGGCGTGGGATATTTCCCAGGCTATTAACAAGATTTTTGGAATTTTTTTTGCATTCAACCAACAGCATTGAAACTATGCCAATAGGTAAAAGCAAAATCTCGGATATGGATTTCTGTTCTTTCGAGAACACGATTGACAAGAATATCGAAACGGACAAGGCATCGGACAAGTTTGACCAACAGCTTCAAGCCTACAAGAATGCTGGCAATAGCTTGACTTCGGCAAAAAGTGGCGTTGAAATGGCTACTGCTTCCATGTATGAAGCAAAAGACAAATTGAGTGAAGTGAAGGAGTTTGTTTGTCGAATGGTAGGGTAAAGACTTTGCTTTGGATATTCTTGCCGTGTTTCCTTTATACGAGCATTTCGATTGTTTATTTTGTCGCATCACATATAGATAAATGAAAAAGCGGATGGATGTTGCAAACACAACTCCATCCGCAATCTTTTGCTTTGAATAGATTCTGTCATTCTAATAGAATAACATGTGCCTGAGAATTATCCATGTCAGGCATCGTTCTTCCAACAGGTGCCCCGATATAAGTCGGATCTGTGATGACATAACGTTTTCCATTCAAAGAAATATAATCTCCAGAAACATTTTCTGTAAAACATACAGCACTCGCCAGATGTCCAGGATAGAATACTAATATTGTCTCTAACCCTAACAAGTCTCGTGTCAAACGAGAAAACAATATAGACCTATCTTCACAGTCACAATATGGATAATATAAGGTTTCTTCTGCAAAGAAAGCCCTGTCGTGTCCCCATACTTTATCATCATATTCGTAAACAAAGGCCGTTTGAACCCAATTCAGTAATTTGTTAGCAGCTTCCAATTGATTCATACCATTGATTTTTTCTTTTAGTGCAGGATAAAGGTCTTTTTTCACATGTTCATCCAATGGCGTATTGGCATACATAGCCCATCTTGTCATAAAGTTGTTGTTGATTTCCGAGGTAGGGTAGGTGTTGTAGAAATCAATCATATTTTCATTTACTTGAACATGTATTTGAACGTCAGGATATCTTTTAGAAGTCAAAGTCCTTAATTTGCTTGCTTTGTATTCAAATTGCTGGCTCTGAGGAATATATAGTGACAAAGGCTTTTCTTTAGGAAGTGAAGCGTCACATATCTCCAGTTGGTCTTTGTTACATTCAAATGGATAAAACTTAAGTCCATCTATATCGAAATATGCAATATCATAGATTCCATGTTCACTTGCATATAATAAATATATGTTTTGCTCATTTCTTCCTAATCTCATTTTATATCCGCTTTGGGCATAAATATAAGAAGTAAGCATTGTCGCTTCATTGGATTTTCCATATATAGCTTTTGAAAATGAAGATAATAAGTTTAGGTATGCCCAATCACATAAGTTCCTGCCAACTCTTATTGCAAGACAGTCTCTTATGGTGTTGTTGAGTACGCCCTCTGCTGACAGTTGTGTCCAGACATTAGATAACTGTTCGTTGCTACAATTTTGGAGAGTCAGATTTAGGTTCTTATTAAGGCGAATCCGGCATTGTGTTCCACAGTAGACAAAGTCAATCGTCCTTTCTTGTGGTTGAGAGTCCTCTTTGATGGGCGCGATAGGAGTAGGTTGTGGATCTGGTGTTGGTGGTACAACAACTTCCTTGATCGGGATTGGATTGCTCTCTATTGTCTTGTCCTTATCTTCTTCGGGAATAGTGACAGGTGGCACAGTCTCGTCCTTGGGCTTTGGAATGGCAGGCAAGGCATTGTATTGCTCCCAAGCTTGCTTTAAGAAAACGGCATATTGTTCGTTGGCTTGCGTTCTGAAGTCACTGTATTTTTGTAGGGCCTGCTTTTTGAAATCATCGTATGTCTTGCGAGGATTATTGTTTTGGGCGAATCCGTTTGTTGAAGCCAATATACCCAAAAACAATATAGGCAAAATTTTGTTCTTTTTCATCGCTTTATCTTATTTAAGTGTGATGTTTCTCCATCCTTCCAGTTCTGACGAATTATATACAGATGGAGTTTGTGTCTTGTTCTTTTCCTTGAAAGCTTGTTTGGAAACCTCAGCCTTCACATAGTCGGTTAATTCTCCTAAAGATGTATTCCCAGATGTTTCTTGTAGCTTTTTCAACAGATAATAAGTGAACATACCATGTTTTGCCTTGTCGTATGGCAGTGCTGACTCGTCACCTTGACTTGCTGAGATTACAACAAGTTTACCAGTAAGCGTGTCTGGCTTGGCTTTGATAGCAACTCTTCTTGCCTCGGTGTTAGCTGGATAAAACGAGATTTTTCTTTATCACTTCCTTATGCTGATAGCTATTTTTTTATAGGTCATATCTTTGTCTTTTGTCCGATTCCTTGCTAACCACTTCTGAAAGTCTTCGTTAGAAAGTTCTCTTGGCAATGTCTCTTCTCGTTTTCCATCTGTAGCTTTTACAAATGTATTCGGTGAAAAAACAACGTATATCTGATTGAGTTCTTGACTATGTGAACACGTCATGGTATATTCATCCACATACGTTTTCAGATTTTGTGGAGAAAGTTTTTCGGAAAAGAAGACGTATCTTTCGTTTGCATTGATCTTTACATTGCCTTGCTCTTGGCTCTGGTAGGGTAGAAGGCAAAATGCAGTTCCATCGTTGTCAACTAAATACACGGCGATATAGCCACTGATGGGAGATACAAATGACAAAAACAGGTCGTCTCCGCTTTTGAAAGTGTCATCTTCATATTTATCTTCTGTACCATTGCGAAGAACTAATGCCTTGAAGTTGATATCTGCCGAGACAATCTCGCGTATTTTTCCTTTGATGTGTACTTTTATAATCATTTGCCCGTTATCAAAGGAAGGGTTAAAGTCTGGTTCTCCAATAGTTTCTATCCATTCTCCTCTTACTTCACTACCGCCAACAGAGACGAAGTCGATGTCTGACTTTCCGTTGCTATTCTTAACGGTAGTAGCATTGTTTTGGGAAACGACTGTGCCGAACTCATCTGCAATCAATTGAACTTTGACTCGTTCCAAAGCGATTTGTTTGGCTTTTTCCAAGTCAATGTTTTCGGGAACGTAATAGGTGTATTCTCCACTTACTGTTTTTATTTTTTGTGAAAAACAACAAATGGAGAAAATACAACCAGCCAATATGCAGAGATTTTTTTTACCATCCTAAGATTTTGTCAAGTTTTTTTTGAATGTCTTCACTCTTGCTTTTTAACTCATCTTGTATGGCTCGCTTTGCTGCTGCTTTTGCCATTGCTCCATTATACGCTATACGAACAAGAACTTCCTTGTTCTTATTTGTTTTTACACGGTAGCACTCCATCACTGTTATAGTACGACCTATGCTTTGCGAAATAAGATTCTTGGCTCCCATGATACTTTGCGTCAATGAAGAAGCATCTTCATTTGCAAGTTGTTGGTTGGCAACTGAATTCTCAATCAATGCAGTTACTTCTGTTTGTATCTGACCTGCAAGATTCTGCTTGGCTAATTCCAAAGCCTGCATTTTGGCGGCATCATAGTTCTCGCCAATACTCATTGCTTCTCCCATAAGATACTTGGGGTACATGTCATCATCATACTCCATCTGCATCATGTAAGACTTGTCCAATTGTTTCTCTAAAGGCAAAGCACCAGGCGCCGTTATCCAACCTTCTTTTGTTAGTTTCTTGGCATCTTTTCTTGCAGCTTTAGATGCCTTTTGGTTTAACTCACTCTTGGACGCTTTACGCATCTCTTTTCGTTCTTTACGAACATCTTTTGCAGTCTGAGCTGTCATGTTTGCACTAAGGCAAAGAATGACAAACGTACATACGAACAATTTTTTCATTGTAGGAATCTTTTAATTTATAATTGGTTTTGTACTGTTTCTAAAAATAGATTTATTTCAGTTTCCAATTTTTCCAGCTATTGCCAATGTTGGGAGAAACTAGGATGGAAGGTGATTGTAGCTTGCCATTGGTAACCACGGATTGGCGTCTTACTTGTGTTTGAATATAATCGCCAAGTTCGCCTAATGTAACATTTCCTTTCGTTTCTTGAAGTTTCTTCAAGAGATAGTAAGTGAAGAGACCATGACCTTCCTCTTTGTATGGGTAGGCTGTCTCATCTCCTTGGGCGGCTGTGATGGTAATCATGTTGCCTTTGGGGGAGCTAGCTTTTGTTTTGATAACAACACCACGAGCTGCGGTGAGCATGTTCCCGTCACGATTGGTTCCACTAAAGCAGGCATCTAAAAATATTATGACAGATTTTGACGTTACATTTCCTAAATTGTTGTAAAGGTTGGTAAGAGAATAGCCAGTGCTGGCATCAGAACCATAACCGTCAATTGGGAGCAGGTATGCAGTCTTACTTTGTTCGTCAGGGATGCCGTGACCTGCGTAGTAGAAGATAATTTTTACATCTCCTTTATATACGGATATGATATCTTGAAGCCATTTTATTTCGTGTCGCATCTCGTTGAGTGTCGCATCCGATACTGTATGGATATTCGTCTTTGGTACTCCTAAAGTTTTGTGGCAATATTGTCCAAACGAGTTTCCGTCATTACCTGCAAATGGGACGCTAGCTTCTTTTTTGTAGTTCTCGTTGGCAATGATTAGTACAAACGTGTTTTCATTCTTTTGAGGTGTTGTTGGGATTGTAGTATCAATATCTGATATTCTATGATTATTGCCTTCCGATGTTTCTGTACTTGAAAATGGCGTATTTACGACAGTTGGGGCGACTTGCTGTACTATGGTAATGTTGTTGGTGACATTGGGGTTGTAGCCAGGGACTTTTTGTTTAGTCTCATCTTTTTCGTTAATGCCCAATAAGTACTTCTCTGGGTGTTTCAGTCCCTCGTTGTATAAATCAACGATATTTGGCAGTTTACAGACCCCACCTTTCTTGTTGTAGCGAGAGAGCCACTCCTCACTTTTGATGTAATCCTTTTCACCAGATAAGCCTTTCTGATAAAAAGATGCAAGATGATACATTGCGTCAGGAAGTCCTCTTTCTGCGGTTTTTCGGTATAGTTTAAAGGCTTCTTGGTAGTTCTGCTTTACCCCGATACCATTTTCATAGCATCTTCCCATAAAAAACTGAGCGTTGACATCATTTTCTAGAACAGATTTTTTGAGCTCTTCAATTCCATGAAGAATGTAGCCTTCTCTAATCGATTCAATGGCAGATTGGGTTCGGGAACTCATGGATTGTCCAAATAAGCCGATACTGTTTAAGAATAATAAAAATATAGTAAGCGTTTTGTCCATGTCCTTCATTATTTATGGACTTAACCCCCTGTTGCCAAAAACGTTTGGTAATAGGGGATTAAGTGCATTTTATTTTGCTTGCATTGTCTTGTTGATATCATCAACAAAATTCATTTCTCCCCAATCGGAATTTTCGCCGTCAAACCGATATACAGATTCATAATATTTTCGGTCAAGCGGAGCGTTAGTTCCAGTAAGGACATTTCTGAGTGTACCTTTCAGGTATGAAGAAAAGCTCTTGTCTGCTTTGGAAGGGCTAGGACATACTAAAGTGAATGTACCCTTCTTGTAATTGCCTTCCCAGTCAGAGAATAAACCTGTTGGCTTTTGGTTGTCTTTCTCAAAAGGCCATTCTGCTTTTATATGAATGATAGCAGGCTTTTGTTCTTTTACTCCAAAGCCTTTCTTGTTTTTGACGTCTTCTGGCATTTCTACATAGTAAGGAGCCAATATAACATCGCTGACCCATGTGGAAAGTTGGCAGTTAGTCCAATCTTCTGTTCTCTTGTTGAAAGCATATGCTATGGAAACGGAGATTGTCTGGATGCTTTCGTCTTCTGTAAGATGGCATGATGCAGTTCCTATGTATTGTTTCTTTTTGGGGTCGGCAGCTTTGGCTTTTTCCGTCAAATCGTTAAGTACGTTGAATAAGTTTTTGTCAGCCTTTGTTAATTCGCCACCTTTGACATTCCCAAAGAAATCTGTACTGAGAGGGGTTTCTGTAGTTGTGTAATTTCCCCAGACAAAAGGTGTCAAGCTACGTATGAAAGTTGCGTCTTGTTTGTCGCCAAGCGAAGGTGCAATGGTGAGGAATACATCTGTAGAAGTTGTTATTCCCTTTTTGGATTTCTTGCTTTTGCCTTGGTTCTCATCATACATAGGGCTGGAATTGCCGTTGATGCCGATGAAACACTGTGATAAATCCAAGAAGATAGTTTTCTTGGTCTTGTTGGTTGCATACAAGGAACCATTGATAATTTCTAACTTGATGTTGTCATCTTCGATGGAAGATTCTGCATACGCATAAATCAATAAATTGCGGTAGGCAGTTTTTAACTTACTTTTTGCAGATACTCCCAATGAAAAGAGACCGCATAGAGTTAACAGAAAGAGAATTCTTTTCATATAATTGTTAAAAATATATGCCAACGACTCCCCAATTGGCGGTTACTATATTTATATTATGTATATAATCGAGTAGGAGGTAAACACTAATCATAGGTGTTATCTCCTACTTTCGTATTTACCGACCTCTCACACCACCGTACGTGCCGTTCGGCATACGGCGGTTCCTATTTTGGGTGCCATTCGAGATACGCCCCCATTAAAGTTGCATACCCTGCCCTACATAGATGCTCTTTTGTTATAACTCTATGCAGTATGTAGCTATCAGCTATTCGCCAATAGCCTTTGCGAGTATTACCCCATTCGTACGCTTTGTGTTTACTAATACCACATCTGATGAGGTTTGCCACTTTTGTCTTGACTCTCTTCCAAGATTTCCATATACACATGCGTATTCTACGTCTTAACCATTCGTCTGTTTCAAGCAAGAGACGCTTCATATTAGCAAGATGATAATAACCTACCCACCCTTTTATGTATTCTTTCAGTTTTTGCTTTCTCTTGGCATATCCCCAACCATTGCTGCGACTTGTCAGTTCTTTCAACCTTGACTTCATCTTGGCTTTGGATTTTGAATGCACCGTGAGATGGCATTTGCCTTTCATCACATAAAAGGAATAGCCGAGGTATTTCACTCCTCGCACATACGACACTACGGTCTTTTCCTTGTTGACTTTGAGATATAGAGCATTCTCTATAAATCGGGTTATGCTCTCCT
>OGRU01000204.1_pt1 | contig 58564 bp, 61 predicted proteins | sample 1553541 | NCBI WGS metagenome assembly OGRU01 (sample SAMEA2580068, study PRJEB22360) | human gut metagenome | biome: human gut; feature: human-associated habitat; material: faeces | place: Denmark | collected 2008/2010
GACCGCTGATAACAAAAGTGTGGGGCTTGCTGCCCCACACCCCGCAGCGCACAAATGCGCAATAGTACCTTTTGCCTCCATAAAATACTTTTTCAAAGACGTTTTTGCAGAATCTCAGCGCAAATTTGCTGAACAGGGGCGCTTGCGCCCCTGAATGAGATCGGCAGTTCAATTTTTTCGGTATTTTGCTCGGGAAATGTTTCACGCAGATGCGAAAGTGAAACACTATATCTTGTGGTCGCTTCGACCACTCTATCTGCAAAAAATCCTTAAAAATCTAACTTTTGTGCCGTTTTAGTCTCTCTCCTCCGACTTCCGGCACTTCTGAATTGGACAAAATAATGATTTTGGCTTATTTCGGTGTAGGTGAGCAAAGAATCGACACCTTACACGCGAAAATACGAAATAGCTGTAAACGGCTCTAAAATCGTCTGTAATCGATTTTTACCATTGAACGGGTAATTTCATGCTTTTACCATAAAAATAGATTTTATGGGCATTGTAGACGATTTAAACGCTATCTCAATGCCAGATTTGCAATCTGAAATGCAAAAAGCCGGTTCCATGTGTGGAACCGGCTCGTTTTTTCGTGACGTTTTTAATTTTTCCGCCCGAAAAATCTTTCCCGCAGCGTCAGCGGGCGCTGCTTTTCACTCTCCAACTGCTGCCGGAGCTGCTCAATCTCGGCTTGCAGCTGCTGCTCTTTATCTTCGAATGCTTTTGTTGCCTCTGAAAGCTTCAAATTTGCGCTCTGTGCGCTTTTTTCGGCATCAGCGAGCTTTTGTGCTTTCGCTTCGTTATCGGCTTCCAGAAGCTTGATCTGCCCTGCTTTTTCAATCAGCGCTTTATTTTCGTTAAGCAGCGCTACGGTTTGTTTGAGTAAGTTGTTGTTTTCATCCCGCAGGTTCTGCAGCTCTTCGTCTTTATCCTGTTGGTAGACGATAACGGGATTTCCCTCGCGGTGCTTATCGAGAATGGCAACGGCGGTTTCATCAAGCAGCTGCCGCCGGTGATCCACCACAATATGACCTTCAAGCTCGTTTTTGTAGCGACTAATTTGTTTTCGGATCGCTTCATAGGTGACACCTTTTTGTTTGGCGTAGTCTTTGATCGAAATAGGCGGCATAATGGCACTCCTTTTTTAGTGGGACATCTTTTGTACGATGTTTGTGCAATATTGCATAACAACGCTGTGCAAACATCGTACAAAGAAAGTTGCATAACGCCAGTATATCAAAAAAATCGAGTGAAAGCAATATGAAAATTGTTTTTATGAAATTCGGCACGAAGCGACAGCTTTTTCTCAATTTTGATGTTATGCTACTGACGCCGGTTTACCTCGACATTTTTTAGTGATATGAAGAAATGATAAGAGCCCTGCGGTGTGAGCGGGGCTTTTTTCATTTCCGCGTAGCGGTAAAAAACTCCGATTGGGAGCTTTTTCTCTCATGCGTCGAGCTAAATTTTTTCATGCTAGGGCTGGACAAATGCAGCGAGTGAGCGTATAATGCAAACAGAGGCCTCGCCGCTTGAGAGCGCCGATACACACGATCGTGCAAAATCTAACGATTTGGCACAAACGTGTTTCGGCGCTCCTCCCGGAGTGGGCGATTGTCCCGGGGATAACCCGGAACAAAACTGCTGCGGCAGAAAGGAGATTTATGAATGCTGCATCGTGTGATGATAAAAACGACACCACTGCATGATGTTGCCGGACGAGTAGACTATATCAGTAATCCAGATCGGCAAGAGCAGCTCGTATATGCTGATGAAGCCTGTGCAGACCTCGGCTTTTGGAAAGATCTTTCAGCGTACTGTCAGAAGTCTGCACCGGGGAAGAGGGCGCGTGAAGGGCGTGAGTTAATTATCCCTCTACCCAATGAATTTAGTAAAGAAATTCCGCCTGAGGATATTGCAAATGCCTTTCGTAGTTTGCTGGAGCAGGAAACCGGCACGCGATGGGCGATAGCCCTCCATTGGAATAAAACGAAGCAGTCCTATCATCTCCATGCGGTAGGATCGGAGAACCCTGAAGTGCGTGAAAACGATGTGACGCCGGAGTCTGTAAAACCCCGAAAGCCGCTGAAGCGGGACACGTATTTTGATGCGGATGGTAAACGCAGCGTAAAGCAGAAGTGCATTGATCCAGAAACGAAGGAGCTGCTGCCGGGGTGTTTTTTAGTCAAAAAAGGAGAGGTGCAGCCGGCGCGAGCGCCGGAACGCTTCGGGCAAAAGGTTCGGCGTATGACTCAAAAGAGTTTTTTAAGAGAAGTAAAAGCCGACGTTGCGGATTTGATGACCGAAATGTGTAGGTATGCCGATATAGATAAGGAATTTGTATTGGCAGATTTCATCAGGGAAGACACGCTGTATTTGAAGCAAGTCTCCCGGAAAAAGGGATTGCCAGAGGAAAAGAGCAAGAAAGCCGACGCATACAACAAAACTGCTCAGGAGTATAACGAAGCCGTGGATGCACTTGTGCAACACTATCCAGAAGCCGCCCATACCGATGAATTGGAGCAGATCGCGCAGCTGATGAACCGCAAGAGTGCAGCTGATCGAGACGGTTTTGTCGATGCGGTGCGAGAAATCACAAAGGCGTTGCAAATGCAATTTGCAGCAGCCAGAGCAGCCGCAGCACGACCGAAAGTAAGCAGTGTAGCGGATTTTGCGTCGCGGTATCGCGAAAAAAGTAGTCTTGACGCTGCCGACCACAACCTCAACCGTGTGCTCAGATATTTTAGAGCAGCGATGAAATGAGTAATAGAATGAATTGTGATTGTGTAAGATAAAAATGTAATTTTTTATACAAAAAGTCAAAATTTGACAAATCTCTTGACACGGTGCCTTGCGTTCAATAATATTGAAGCATACTTATTGAACGCAAGGAGCTGTATTAAATTGAATAATCAAATTTCTTTATTTTCCATGACGAACTCTTCGGACTTAGAAGTAGTTGAAATGAAATTCATAGATAGAAGGCTATCAAGTTCAAGGGAATTATTTTCTGGATTTAAATATCTACATGTATTAACTTTTTCGTACGATTTAGATTTTATAAACACTATTGCAAAAAATTTTGAAAACGTCGAAATTATTTTAGGCTGTGAAGCCTTGGTAAAGTTTGATCTCCAAACAGTAATGGCTTTTCAAACTCGCTCTTTGCAACTTATAAAAAAGCATCAAGAACTAATTGAAGGAGTAGCTTCGGGGAAAATTTCGTTTTGGATTACTAAAAATCTAATATCCCATCAAAAAGTTTTTATTTTGTCTAATGATGACGGAACTTCAAGAATAATCGTTGGTTCTGCAAATTTCTCTGGCCGCGCCTTTAACGGAAACCAAAGAGAAAACATTGGTTATTTCAATAATGATTCTCGGGCTTACGATTTCTATATGGAGGAATTTGAATTTGTAAGAGACTTTTGTTCTAATGAGATAGTTAAAGATGCACTTTATCTTGATAGCACTACCCCTGATAAAGAGCTCGAATCTCTCCCTATTATTGCAGAAGCAAAAATAAAAAATGGTGGGATAATCATGGATAACGATATTCCAGCCGAGAAACAGCAGTCCGTCGAATTCGCATATGATATTCATTCGCTATCAAACAAATATGCACCTTTATTGCCCCAGAAATCAGAAACTGGAACATTGAAACTGATGTCTCCTGTTAAAGTAACAGAGTTAATAAGGAAATATAAAAAATCTTTACACGAAGAAACGGAAAAAAGAAAACAATATCCCCAGTTTATAATTGATTATGAAACCGGCACGTTTACATTTAACGGTTCAAAAGTAAATACTGATAATATCGATTTGGAAAGTGTCTGCACCGATCTTCATAATCTTAATAATTACTTTTCTGGCTTTGATATGTTTATTGGAAACTATGACCAGTTAAAAGTTATTTATTTTCAGCTATTAAATTATATGTTCTTATCTCCATTTATAGCGCGTCTTCGTTATCAAGCTTCACTTACAAATTTTAGCCTAACCCTTTTTCCGTTTTATGCGGTTCTTAATGGTCCCAAGAGTGCTGGAAAATCTGCCTTTTTGAATACTGTACAAAGTATTATGTTTGGAAAAAAATTAGGCGGAATTTCTCCAGATGTTTTCACAAGAACAAAAATGTATGGCCTTCTCAGAGAATCTGCTGGAGTTCCTTTGCATATTGAAGACATTACTAAAAATCGCTTCCGTGATTATTGCGGAGAAATTGTTAAGTATGACAGCGATTTGATAAGCGAAAAAATATTAAATCATCCAACAGTCATAATGACATCTAACGATATTCAAACTATAAAACCAGAATACTCAAAAAGGATCTACTATTCGATTGTTGATGCCCAACTTACTAATGTCGTAGCTGCATCCCAACACAAAAAAATGGTCGAGTGCAGGAATAAAATCGGGACTTCTTTTTACAGAGAATATCTAAAAAGAATATATCCCAAAATAGTTGAAATGTTAAATGATATGGAAAACTACGTTTTCGATGAATCCTCCTCAATATGGGAACCGGATATATTTAATCTCTCAAGTAAAGTAATTATAAGTATTTATGAAGATTGCAAGATTCAAATACCGCCCTATGTTACTGAAGTTTCTTATGCAGATTATTTTGGTCATAACAGTCTTACTCAGAGTGTAAAGGAAAAAATTATCTTTGAATGGGCTCACAATCGCAAAGCTTTCAAGGTATTGCGCAAGCAAAATCGGCTTGAATACGTTGCTGGCGAAAAAGCATATGAAGCCGTTAATATATGTCAAGCATTACCGGAAGAACTTATACCTAAGCAATCCGGTGCAAAGGTAGTTCTCAAATTAGATTCTGCCGAAAAATTTTTCGGAATTCACTTTAAAAATAGATTGTTTTGATATATAATTAATCTCATTGAGTAAAGATTGCGAATTGTAATACATTCGATTCTCAAACTCTGCTTCTTTGAATGTTGAATAGGCTAACATTAAGTGAGGATATTATATTTTATGGTATATTATGCCTGTCCCTATGGTAATCGAAAGCCCCAAGAAATTCTAAATATGTTCGCTTCGTACCAGATTTCAATAGATGCTGTTATAATGGATTTATCGCCATCGCCTAAGCAAAAAGATGGCATACTCTCATCCCTTAAAAAGCGTCTTGTTAATGAACATGATGGTCTTACCGTCGATTCCTTGAGAAGTCTTGGAAAGACGAATAGGGAAATAGCAAAAGAACTTCAATGGATTGAAATGAACAATATACCTTTTTTTGTCTTAGATTTACCATCAACTTTTAATGATAAGGTAAAACCAATCGAAGTTCTTTCTGAGACTTATACTAAGTTAGCAGAATTTGAAGTTCAAAAAATCAGAGAGGGGCAAGCAAAAAGTAATAAACCTTTAGGACGATCTCGGATTCCATATCCGCCAAACTGGGATTTCGTATACAATAAATGGCTAAATAAAGAAATTACTATTCCAGAATTTATGAAATTAACGGGTCTAAAAAGAGGTACTTTATACAATCTGCTCAAGCAGAGCAAGCGTCAAGAATCAGAAGCCAACAGTTTAAAAAACTCCAATAATCATTCGGCCTAATAGAAAAACGCTATGTTCGTGTATTCAAGATGAACATCTCAAAGCCAAAGCAATGGGGGGCTTGTTTCATAGATCACAACCTACAAGCAGAACTTACGCTATCTTCCCTCAGCGTATAGGTTCGGGCGTGTCCCGCCCTACCGTATGTACATAGATCGCGCTAAACAGTGTACATGATTGCGTACATTATTCTTGACAAATCAAAAAGCGTACGCTATAATGTACATATAGGAGATGGTACTATGCTGAATACAAATATTACAAATTTCAGAAAAAATATTTTTAGCCTTTTGGAACAAACAATTAAATATAATGAACCGGTGAATATCAGCACAAAAGAGGGAAATGCAGTTATAATCAGCGAAGAAGAGTACAATGGGTTGATGGAAACGGTTTATCTTTCCTCTATTCCGGAGCAAAGAGAAAAAATCATTGAGGGCCTTCATACTCCTCTTGATGACTGCTTGCAGGAAAACGAGGTAGAGTGGTAATGTACACGATTGTTTACACCCGTAAAGCAGCATCAGATATACCAAAGTTAAAGGCAGCTAAACTGGATAGAAAAGCAAAAGCTTTAATAGAGGTTATTAAAAACAATCCCTATCAGACACCTCCACCTTACGAAAAATTAGTAGGCGATCTTTATGGGGCTTATTCCAGACGCATTAACATCAAGCACAGGCTTGTATACGAGGTTTTGGAAGAAGCTCATACTGTGAAAATTATTAGTCTATGGACACATTATGAGTTTAGGTAATATCTCCGAATAAAATCGCCACAAAGACTTGAAAAATTCATAATCTGTGTGGCGGTCAAAGAACTGGAGAACAACACAATGAAAGAGAAAAAAGAATTAGCGGCAAGAGGTTGTTTGTGTGCGGAACCGAACTCGCCGAAATCCACCGCAACTTATATCGTTACAGATCCCAAAGGCGAGCTGCTGAACCACGAAGAAGGAATAAGGGCAAATGGTTATAGCATAATCGTGATGGAACTCAAAAAATGAGCGGAATGAAACAGCCAGTGATTGCCAGAATTGAAAATGGCAACACAACATCGAATTTGAGCACGGTCTTGAAAGTTCTTGCTCCGCTTGGAGAGACATTGTATATTGCTGATCTGAAATAGGGTTGAATGAAAAAGACTTGCTCTTTCAATTTTTCATGCTATAATAGAGTAAGAGATTATGTATGCATGGGGAGCCATTCGTACAGCTCAAATTCCCCAGAATGACCGTTCTGGGGAATTTGTTTTCTTGCACTTCCTTTGAAAATATGTTATCATTTAATGGGAATTTTCATATTGGCTTAACGTGATTTCATTTTAGGCTGCTGTCGTCACAGGTATCTATCCAGCCATTTGCAAATGTAGTAGGCAAACACTTGCATATTCTTATAAAAATTCCCGCGTGCAAATTTTACCTGCACAGAGAAAGCCCCCGGAGTTGTGAACAGAACCAGTAAAACAGGACAATAGACAAAATCCCCCCTGATGTAGGATAATAAGTACATCAGGGGGGATTCATTATGAGCAAACGAAGATACACCAATATGCAGGTTCTACTACCGACCATAGAAAAGATGTTAGAATCAGGGAAGAGCCACAGGGAAATCGAAGCGGAACTTGGCTTGGAGGGAGACCGTCCGGTTCACAATCTGCTGAAGCGGCAACGCAAAAAAGCCGCCAAGGGTGCGCCGAAGTTTCGTGGCAGGAAGCCTGCAAAGACGCTGCAGGAATATAAGTATGAGAATAAGCGGCTCAAGATGGAAGTGAAATTACTGCAGGATTTTCTGCAGTCCACAGAAAGGAAGTGAGGCCAAAGGCAAAGTACGCCGTCATTCACCGTCACCGGGGAGAATACCCAATATCTGTTATGTGCAAATTCTTCGGGGTATCCAGAAGTGGTTACTACTGCTTTAAAAAGCGTCTGGGAGAGACGGATCGCGATGCTGTTGTGGCAAAGGAAATCGAGGAATGTCAGCGCAGGACAGATAAGACCTATGGCTATCGACGTGTATGGAAGTGGTTAAAAGGCAGAAATATTCAAAGAGATCCGAAGACTGTGCTCAGAATCATGAAAAAATATGGATTATTGTCTGAGGTTCGCCGACGCCGCCAATGGGTAAATCTTGGTCAGCAGGTACACAAATACGAAAATCTGTTGAACAGACAGTTCCGGGCGGTCAGGCCAAACGAGAAATGGGTCACGGACATTTCTTACATCCACACAAAAGAAGGCATTTTATATCTGTCCATGATCCGAGATCTGTATGACAACAGTATTGTGGCCTACAAGACTGCAAGTCGGCAGACTGTGAATCTTGTTCTGGACACGATTCGTCTGGCAATGAAGAAAGAGAAAGTCGCTGCGGAGTTGCAGCTCCACAGCGACCAAGGCTTTCAATACACATCGCAAGCATACTTCAAGCTAACACAATCTTACGGCATAACGCCGTCCATGTCAAGGAAAGGAAATCCTTATGACAATGCCATGGCAGAAAATTTCTTCTCCATTCTGAAAACAGAGTGCATCTACCGCCACAAGCCAAAGACGCTCCAAGAAGCAAACGAACTGATCGACAGGTATATTTACTTCTATAACCACGAACGCATCCAAACAAAAACGGGAGTGGCACCGCTGTCGCTGCGCCACTCCGCTTAAAACTCAATATCCTACATGGGGGCTTTTTGTGCTGTCCGCATAATCTGGTGCGGTTCAGTTGCAGCTCCGGGGGCTTTCTCTGTGCTTCCGTTGGGTGAATGAAGCATTCATTTCGTTCGTCCCTATTATACCACATTCAACTGAAAATGCAAGGGTGCAATACCATCACACGTGGTTGATAAAATATAACATTGCAAGAGTCCTCCACATGGTCACGCTGTTTTTATCAAAAGAGCGCCGTAACGCTTCTGCTTTAGCTGTGGGGTGTGTCAACTCATTCGTATATAGAGCTAAATCGGAAATGATCGCTAAACTGTAAATTTAGGGTATCCTCTAAATTTGCAGTTTCTTTTTTACCTCAAGTGTAAAATTAAAGCCCAAAATCGCAATAATTTACAAGTCGTAAATCAAGTCTTGACTTCACTTTACAAATTGGTATACTATTATATATAGAAAAAAGAGGTGAGTTTATGGGCGAGAGAATTGCCTATGTTCGTGTTTCGACTATCGAACAAAATGAAGCCCGGCAAGTTGAAGAACTGAAAAAACATGATATACAAAAATGGTTTATCGAAAAAGTGTCCGGCAAAAATACCGATAGGCCCGAACTTCAAAAAATGCTTGATTACATAAGAGAAGGCGATACTGTATACGTCCATGATCTATCTCGATTGTCTCGCAGCACCTCAGATTTATTAAAGCTCGTAGAGTTTTTCGCCAAGAAGAAAGTAGAACTTGTCTCCAACAAAGAAAACATTGATAGTTCAACTCCGACAGGAAAACTCATGCTCACGATGATTGCTGCCATCAATGAATTCGAACGGCAAAACCTATTAGAACGTCAGAGAGAAGGAATTGCGATTGCAAAAAAAGAGGGCAAATACAAAGGTCATTCGGTAAAGAAAATTGATCCTGTTCTTTTTGATAAAACCTATGCTGAATATAAGGATAGAAAAATCAGCAAAGCAGAAATGGCCAGACGTCTTAAAATATCAAGGCCGACACTGTATAAGCTATTTGAAGATAGATGTTTGCCGAAATAGCAGGAAGAAGTTGTTTTGAGCATGGAAACGTTTGAAAATCTGCAATTTGAAAGCGAAATTTTTTTCAAGCTGCAAGAAGCTGAGCGAGAGGATGAACTGACAGACCAGCGTTATTCCTCCAAAAACGTGTTGGAAGCGATGAAAGCTACCATTGAAGGATATAGCGACAAACTGTTAATTTCTAATTATACAAAATGAATGTTTTGTATAATTTAGGGAGTACGGCAGATGCAAAGATGACCTTGGATGCAGATGAGAAGGCTCTTATGAAGCTCTGGGATGATATTCTTGCCGAAGCAAAGAGAACTGCAAATTATGACAGCAGACTTACATATGGCGTGTATCAGATTACAAAGGAACTGAATACATCACATAAGGCTGGTACTGGCAGGTCACAGCAGACTGTTTATGATTATCCTACGTTAAATGGTTATCTGGAAACGCTGCGTACTAATTTGAAGGCTTATTATAAGAGCCATATTACGGATAAGATGTTCCAGTATGAGTTGTTGAAGTAAAATAGTGTGGGCTGGATTATCCGAATATGGATAATATAGTCCAGTTTATAGGAGAAATATTATGTTTTTGGATAATGAAATAGATGTTATCAATTATATCATGATTGGTCTTGACCATTACAACATCTTGCAATATGATGGTAATTCTTTTAACAAAAAGATTTTCAGGTGCGTTAAAAACCTCAATAAATTCACAGAAAATAATGGACATGATGCCTTGCCACCAGATTTTTATTCAGACGAGTTTAGTTGTATGTTTGATATGATGCGAATAAACGATTCTGAAATTAAGAAGTCGTATAACCCAGTGAAGATACGTGAACGTCAAACAGAGAAAGAGATAAAAGAAAGCGGGATATTAAACGCAATGCGTTCCAATCCTACCATTTTTATCAACTCTGAGAGCGATGATGATAGTGAACATACATTGAAAAATTATATCAAAAATTCCAATAGAGTTATGTCTGAACATATCAAGAAAATAGACATTTGGAAATCAGAACATCCCAACATTAAGTACAAAGGGTTACTTATTTTTGATGAAACTGAATCTTATTTTGAAGGATATGTACAACATGTTTATGCCGACCAATATACATTTGCATGGGATGCAAATAAACCTCTTGTATTACACAAACCTTGGATGGATGCAACTTTTATAAAAAAGGCTTATGATTCAGATTTAGATTTTATCATTTGGTTTTGTCCATATAAATCACATGGGTCATTATGGCAGCAAACGCATTACGATTATCCAGACCTTGTGATTTTAGATACGAGATTTTCAAGAACAGATTATATTCAGTATGATATTTCAAATTTTGAAAGAATGTAGGAGTGATAACTATGGCAAATAAAGCATACAAGAACTTGAACTGTAAGATTGATAAGTCGGTATCAGATAAACTGGAAAAATTCATTGCTGATACCAAACTTTCCAAGACAGCTACGGTGGAAAAGCATTGGAAGAATATATCAACAAATACAATAAAACAGGCAAGATTTAAGAAAAAAAAGACAGCCGCTTTTCCGTTAATTGGAAGGTGACTGTCTTTTAATTTTTACTGTCGAGAGCTTAACTTAATGACATTGCGTTAATTGCTACGGTTCATTTTCTACTGTGAGCTGACTTATGTTGTTGGTCACTTTGTAATAGTATGGATCATCTGGATTTTGGTCGATTGTTTCAACAAAATAGATAATTTTTTCCGATAGTCGAATTTTGTACGTTAAATTTGCATCCTTCCCGGTTTTTATAGTTACAGTAAGGTATGAATCGTTGGATGATGTATTAGAAGTAAAAAAGCCAAGGAACCCCCAAGTGGAGGTGCTGTTCTTGCTTGTATGAACAGAAAGATTTCCTTCAACACTAAATAGTGTTTCGTTGGTTTCAGTATTGGTTACAGTCACTCGAGTTATTTCTGCTGAATTTTTCTCTAATTCTTCATCGAAATTACTGACGACAGGAAAACTTATAATCGCTACCACCAATAGTGCAACTTTTATAAGAGTCTTTCCTAATGGTATTTCTTCATATACACGCCATTCGTAATATAAGACTATGGAGGAGCTGATTACATAAATGGCTAATAGAACACAAAGTAGAATTGTAAGCATCTATTTTTATACCTCCTCATTAACATTGCACATAGAGCACTCGGGATAATCCGGGCGCTCTTGCTTTTTGCAATGCTATTCAAAATTTATTTGCTCTTTTTGCGGCGAACCAGAAGTACTCTCTTACACGTCTGAATTGCGAGAGCTGTGCTTCTGTGAGTTCCGGGCAGTCCGCGTCCGGCTCATCCGGGCGAGCTTCTAATGCTTTCAGCATGGCAATTTGTGCATCGGTCAGAGGCTCATTCATATCAATTTTCTTTTTCGTGGTCATGGTTTATCCCCCTAACCTATCGTTTTCTCACGAATTTTCTTCATCGTCTTGCTCGAGCGCCTGCATCATTTCTTCAACACTATCATAAGGGCCAAATATATTTTCTCCATTTTCAACATCTTCCATAGCAGCGTAAGTTGTGGAGTTTGGTTCTTCTCCTGATTTACTTTTTTTAACGATATATTCAAGAGATGATTTGCAGAAAATAGATGCAGATAGCCACCCATCTCTCCCTTGCTCATCTTTTGTATGTTCGAGCTGCTCGATGGCTTCTTGCAGTGCCGGAAGATCACCATGTTCGATTGGACGACCGAGAACGTGCTCCATCACAGCACCGATCTCAATCAGACGTTTGGTACGTACTTTGCGTTCTTTTTCACGTTCCCTATTTTGTAGACGGCGTTTTTCGGCTCTAATTGCATCGATTTTGATTTTTGCGGCAACTTCGCGCTGCTCGATTTGTTCAAAGCGATTAGCGTGTTCTTTTTTCACATACTCATCCCCTTTTTAGTTCTCCCGCTCCATATTCTTTTTTACGGAGGGTTTTCCGAACTCCCGCGTATAATCCGCAACCGACCTGACAGAGCGCTCTTCCTTACTGCATAAGAGATTTGTATACCAATGGCCTGTCTTTACATCGCTTACCAAGGCTCCTCTGTCCCCCTTAATATAAGCTTGAATCACGTCCACATTGCTTATCTCTCGGTCATCTGCGTTTTTATAGTTATCCGCAAAATCATCAAATTGTTCTGCGTATTGTACAACCTCTGGGTGCTTATTAAAATATGAAATCCACAGACCATAATATAGTTCCTTTGCATCTTCAGGTGGGAGTTTATTTCCTGTATACGGATCTATTATATGGTCAAAGGATCTTCCTTTTCCGACCTTTTTTCCCTCACAAGAACGTTTGGAATCTTGATACCATTCTTCAATGCTTTTTTCTTTCCCGTGAATTGTGACAGTAGCAAACAATGAACAATACCTTCTATCACCTCGGATAGAGCAGTCCAAGACCTTTCTTATCGATGCCGCAGCAGTTTTATCTTTATCAAGACGTCGCTTTATATTCTCATAGGTCTTCTCGTCTTTTTCTATCAGTATACTATCTCTATGTGTATTTAGCGCAGCTTCTCCAAGTACACCACTCCCTGCAAATTGGTCTAATACCAATTCACCTTCTTGTGTCACAAATTTTAATATTTGTTCCAACAATTTCACCGGCTTTTCCGCCTGATGTATCTTATCTTTTTTTGCGAGAGGATCTACATCAAAAACGGTAGGAAGCATACCGGCTGCGCCAGACATATAATGTTCAGTTTCAGGATTGGCTTTATTCTTTTTAGCATCAGGGCGAAGATTGCGAGCTTTTCCCTTTGTAAAAAAGCAAACGTCTTCTGTGTTTTTTGACTTTCTTCCGGTATTCGCGACAAAATCGCCTTTTTTCCATGCTACTTTGGCATAGTAATCCAGACCAGCTTTCCTTGCATATTCTTTAACCTGATAGAGATATTGATAATTTTCTCCGTTTTCTTCCGGCAAAAACTCCACGAGAAAACATCCAGGTTTCAAAACGCGTTGTTTTTCAAAAAAATCTTTTTCTGTATACTTGAATAAGTCATAGTCTGCAAAGTTACGGTTGCCGCCTTTGAGACTTGAATTTAATTGGTATGGATGATCTGTGATGATAGCATCAAGGGAATTGTCTTCAAAAATAGAAAGGTCACGGCCATCTCCGTTAATGAGTAAACAGGTATTCTCATGCCCGGCATCGTCTTTTCGGGTCACTGTATATAAGCCTTTTCCAACACGCTCAAACAGCCCTTTTTCAATGCCTTCATATATTCTTGCTCGAATACTGGAGGCATTTACATCCCGTTTTTGATGCTCTAAAACCAAATCATTTGCTTCTCGAATTGTAAAATATTCGGTGTCATTAAAGTAATCAAAAAGGGTAGTTTGTATGCCTTTCTGCTTCTCCATATGCTTTCTCACTCGCGCTCCATATTATCTTTACTTTGCTGTTTATGTTGCTCTGCAAACTCAGCTACCGTCCGCACGGCACTGTTTTTAGCAAGGCAGTTTTCTAAAGGATCGTTTCCTACTTCAATCTGAATTGCTTTTTTCTGTTCTTCGGATCCCCTGTATTCAACAGTTTCAAGGCCGTCACATTCAAAGAAAGCCCATGCCCCTATTTCTTTAATATTTTCCGATAGTGTTACAGATTGAAGTCTTTGGCAACCGTTAAACATACCCGCCCCTATTTTTTCCAAATCAGCAGGCAATACCACATGTTCGATTGTTTTGCAGCCATTGAACACGCCTTCCCCTATTTTTAATTCATCAGGTAAAATCATATCGCCCGTTAAAGACCAGCACCCACTAAAAGCATGATCCCCAATTTCTTTGATGTCCTGCGGCAACACGATTGAGGTTAAGTTATGGCAAGATGAAAAAGCACTTGCGCCAATTTTTGTGATCGTGTCCGGCAGCACTACTTTTTCCAGCGCAGAATCTGTAAACGCGTGATCTCCTATCTCACGCACCTCATACCCTACACCATCTAAAGAAATAAAAGTTCTCGGAATTCTAATTTCTTTTTCCCTTCCCACATAGCCTATCATTTCAAGATTACTCGCCCCAACGAAAAAAGGTTTGTATTCCTTCATAGAGGCTAATTGCGAAAGATTTTCTTCCCGTCTACCTTCATTGACACAATCTCTGCAAGTCTTACCATGCAATTTGTTGCAGTAATCTTCCATAGTCAGAATCAACTTCATCTTTTCCGCGGCAAACAAAGGAATTTCTATTGAATTCTGCTTTTCACTTCCATTATCAATATACCAATATGTAGCTTTTAAGCTCACCGTGTTATTTACAACATTGTACGCCGGATAGAAGTTTATATTGTCCATTGGCTCAAGGTCTTCAAAATGTGTTTTTTCCGTTGCAAAGGCAACTGCTTCTTTCAGCCTATAAACAAGATCGTCAGTTGCCCACACATAGCCTTCAACGCCTTCGACACTGAAAAGTAGCTCATCGTCATAAACGAACTCCGAAATCTTCTTGGTAAAGCGATTGAAAATGTCATTAAAAAAGCTGTCCACGTTATATTCAAGAATTGCCATGATATTTCCTCCATATTGCAAATTTGATTGTTGCGTTCCCTCTATCATTGTACCGTTTTGCTTCTTATTATACAAGAGTATTTTTTGAGGTGTCAATTTTTCGCTCAACTATAATTTTGTTTTCATTCTGATAACAAAGCACTTTTATGAACGATCCATGTGCTATTCCCACAATACTCTTTTCTATCGTATCTTTCTACAACAAAGCAGTGCGGAGAATAGATAGATTCTCCAAGCAAACGGTACATTGCCGTTTCATCCATCTTAGGCGGCGCTTCACCCAAGATAGCATATCCAGTGCGACAGCGTATACAATATAGTTTTTCGTTCATGAACAAATCCCCCTTTTATCGAGAAGCGTCGCAAAGCCCTTGCCTTTAGGTTTGAGAATATACGGCGTAGACATTGCAAGATCACTCTATATCATGTATAATTAAGAAAAGATAGGACGCGGCACACCCAAGCCTATACGTTTGAGGGAATCGTGTAAAACCTACTTGCAGGCCATATAACAAGCAGAGAAAGCATCTTTCGAGAAATCAACAGGTGCTTTTATATTTTTTCAAACAGAGACATTTGGTTATACTGCTTGAAATTTGTCCAAACAACTTCTTCAACAAATTCTCCAGAGGTGATTTGCGATGCCGCCGTATCTTTATGCCAACCGGCGAGTTTGCTGTCATATAGATCACACGAATATCCAGATAGGACAATTTTGGCTTTACTTTTTAGGATGAGATCCAGAAAGTTCTCTTGCTGCAGGTCATCCATCTCAAAATTGTACATGCGTCCACTTTTACGTGCGCTGCGCACATACGGTGGGTCTAAGTACATGAGCACATCAGGAGAATCATACTTCTCAATTAAGCGTAGCGCATCCATGTGTTCTATTTGAACTAAATTGGTGGTACTACCTCTTAGCCTTGTTACCGCCTCATCAATCGTATCGGTGATATTCCCCCATTTACACGCAGTGCCGCCAATTTTAAGCGTTTTGTGGTTTCGCCAGCCGCACCGTGTGTTCATCTTAGCTCCGATTGCTTGTGTCGTGCGAACGAAATACCGCCTTGCTCGCTCAACTGAGTCTTCACACGGCTCAAACGCTAAATCGTATTCTTCACGGCTATACGGAGTTAGCTCCAATTTTCTTTTTAGTTCTTCTGGTTGATCTCTCAGCACAGCAAACACATTGACAATTTCGCTCTCCAAGTCGTTTATTGTTTCTACACCGCTCGGCCGCTTGTTGAAGAACACCGCGCCGGACCCGACAAATGGTTCAAGGTAGATCATCTTTTCGTAGTCTGGCGGAAAATGTTCAATAATCCATTCCGCCAACCTCCACTTGGAGCCAGGATACCTAAATATTGCTCTCATCTTTCTCCCTTTCGATAGCTTCCTGATCCTTCAGCAGCTCAGTCTTGGGATCAGAAACAATTAACCCTTTCATCCTCTCCTTTTCAAAAGCAGAAGGCAGCAAGACCGGTGTCATACTATTTCTCTCCATAAAACACACCCACCAAGCTCTCAAAAATCAAAAGTATGGCAATGAAAAGCTTCAGCTATTGCCTGTGTGATCTGGTGATATTCTACCGAAGTTAGATCGGCAGGGTATAGCCGTATCGTTTTTAAATCTTCGCTTTGACAATCGTCAGCAAAAAAGCAAACCAGACCTTTTTCAAGTGCTTGTTCCGTTCCATCCTCGTATTTGATTACAATTTTGCTTACATGTGATTTCAAATGTACCGTTCCTGTTTTTTCTAATATTGACATATTTTGCCTCCTACGCCCACTGGGCTTTTAAATTCGAGTTAACTAAGCTATTGGTACTTTAACTCTTCCCCTATCCTACTTTCTCCATTATTCTTGGAAAAAAGTAAATTGAAAAACATGAATCTGCATGATTAACAGAAAGGGGCTGTAGCAAAACGAAAATTACTACAGCCCCTATTCAGGAGGTGTTTTATTTTACATTGCGGTGTTTACGATAAATAATAACGCTCATAGCCGCTGCGGAGATCATCAAGATCATGATTGCAGCATAAACGACCGTGTTGTCACTGCCGGTTTTCGGCATGGAAGATGTCGGCGTAGGCGTTGCAGTGGGCGCTGCCGTAGGCGTTGCTGTAGGAACCGCTGTGGGTGCTGCCGTGGGTGCTGCCGTAGGGGCTGCCGTAGGTGCCGGTGTTGCTGTGCTCTCGGGCTTTTCTTCCAGCTCTCCGTCGGACGTGTATACATAGGTTTTATCTTCGATGATGGAAGCATTGAAGCTATCGGACAGCACTTCGCCGTCTTCGCCGATCTCACGCACGGTATATGTGCCGTAAGGGAGAAGCTTCGTAAGTGCCGTGCCATTCTCATCGACGGTTACGATGTCACGCTCGGTTTCTTTTGCATCGTTGTAGTTTCCGGCGGATGCAAGGTAAACCTCGAATTTGCGATCCTGTGCGTCAAGCGTATCGAGCGACAGCACCGCAATGTCAGACTGCGTTTTTATAGCAATCTTACCTTTGATAACTTCATCCCTGAGGCTGAAATTGTCAAAAACGAAAGGTTCTTCACTACCGCCGACTGTGATATTATACGTGTGTACAATCGGGTCCAGCTTATAGCCGGTCGGCGCTGTGATTTCCTGCGCACGGATTCGTCCAAAAGGCATATTTTCCACCATAGCAAAACCGGTTTCGTCGGTCGTAATGTCGCTATAGGTTTCACCGGTGCCCTGCGGATAGTATACACGGTAAACTGCGCCGCCAAGCGTTGCATCACCGGCTGCTGAGCCGTAATCTCTGTCGTTTTTGTAGATTTTCATGGTAATCGAACTGGGCTTTACTGTAGAGTTTACAAGAACATCATCATTCGTGATTTCAAAAACGTGATGATTCTGATCGTAACGGTATCCTTTTGCTCTTGTGCTCATAATTGCAACATAATTTCCGCTCGGCAATCCGCCCGGAACCTCGCAGTATCCGTTTTCATCTGTAGCTTGCGTTGTTGCGCACGGCTCGTGTTCCCAATACGGATAATTGTCCGGATCGTCTACATCCTTGTAAATCGCGTACACAGCGTCCTCAAGGCTGTAATACGGATTACCGTTTGTGAAATCCGTTTCTGATTTAGTCAGCTGAACAGCGACTTTGTAATGCGGTTCGTCTGTGATTTCTCCGTCAGAAGTCTCATCCGCAAATACACCTGTCGGCATAATACCGATGATCAACAGAACGGCCAGAAGACACGCAAACGTTTTTTTCATCTTCTTCATGATTTTGTTTCCTTTCATCTTTATTCTTTAATGTATGAGCTGCATGTGAGCAGCACGGACTCCGTTGTTCTTTATCTATATTCCCAGTGACCTTGTTCCTCGCGTGCTGGAACATCTACGACCCAACTTCTTCCATCTACCACCCAATAAGGTTCACTTGGTACTTGAGTATAGCTCCAACAAGTACTTAAATCTCCTTCATGTTCCAACAAGGCATCTTTTGTTGTGAAAGTTTCACCGCACTGATTACACTGATACATCCACACACTTTCTTCATGGCCGTATTCTTCCCAGTGTCCCTGTTCCTCTTGCGCCGGAACATCTACAACCCAAACCTTTTCTTTGGGCTTCGGAGTTGCTGTGGGCGCAGCAGTCGGTTTTGATGTAGGAGCTGCCGTAGGCTTGGCCGTCGGAGCGGTTGTGGGTTTCGTGGCAGGTTTAGTCGTTGCAGTCGGCTTAGAGGTAGGCTTTGCTGTCGGTGCAGCGGTCGGCTTTACGGTAGGCTTCGGCGTTGCAGTAGCCGAGGGTTTTGCCGTCGCGCTGCTGCCGGAAGACGGTTTGCTCACAGTATTGTTGCCGGAGCTGGGCTTCGTTGTCGCCGACGGTTTTGCGGTTGCACTCGGCTTCGATACTGTGCTGCCGGTAGAACTTGAAGACGACGGCTTACTCGTTGTGCTGTTCTCAGTTTTAGACGAGGCAGACGAGTTACTTCCCTTCGAACTCTCGGTTTTGCTGCTTTCCGTTTTTGCGCCCGGTGTCGCCGTAGGCTTTGCACTTGCAGTGCTTGAGCTTGCAGTCGGTTTGCTGCTCGTCGTTAATGCACTGCTTCCCTGCTCTTTTTCGGAGACAAAACTGCTTACTGAACTGGATGTCTCCGTTGCGCTGTTTTCTGAACCGTTTCCATTTGCGCAAGCTGTTACGCTGACAGCCAATAATGCGCAAAGAATAACTGTTGTGATTCTTTTTTCCATTTTGAATAACGCTTCCTTTTCTGTACTATAATATATGTAGTGATTGAAGCATACCGTTCAAGTTTTGTGCTTATGTCTCTTGAGTGCCATCATCATAGATGTGATATATGTCTTCAACTTTTTCAATTTTGTTTCCATACTTATCGGTTTCCCATGTCTCCGGAAGCTTAACGCCATATTCTATTTCAAGCTTTTCTGCCTCACCCGGAGCCAAACGGTCAACTCTAAGCATGATGGAATCATTCTTGTAATGATAGATTTCCAACCCGTTTCCGGTCATTTCCAAGTCGCCGTAAGTACGAACTTTGTCCCAAAATTCTGCCGTAAGAGTACGTTCACTTTCCGGAATTTTAACCATAATGTTCTCCTCCTATTGGTGTTTCCCCTTGATTTAAGGTTCCTTCTTGCCTACATAATAACCCTTTCAAACTATTTTGTCAAGATTTTTCTGTTAATGAAAAAATAAAAGTGGGCAATTTTGCCCACTTTTATTTTGCTCATCACTTTCATTCAAAAAGGTACATAAAAAAAGGGCACGCCAAATTCTCTTTAATAAGGCATACCTTTATGGTCAAATTATAGACCTTAATTTGTTTTAGGTCAAGGGCTTTTTCTTCCAAAATTTCACTTTTTTTATATAACAATCTCCAAATTGATCTTTTTGAATAATAGGGACCTTTTTGAATTTCTTTTAGAGAATATTACATCAATCTACGCACGCCCGCGCATTGTAAATATTAAACTGCTCTATGTCTCGTAGATCATAAGACGGCTTATGTGCAAACAGATCATACTTTTCGTACTCTTCCAAATCATACGATGGTGACGATCTATGAGCTGAGTCGCAGAAGAACTGCGCATAGAAGTCCTCTTTTTGATTATCTGGTTGCATTTGAGCCACATTGTACAATACCGTCTGCATATAAGCTTTCGAATTAAGGACGCGCACTCCAACTTTTTGTATTCGCTTGTACGCCATTTTGATATGTTCAGAGGTTAGCTGAGATAAAGTTCGTAAGACATCCTCGCGCTCATAGTCGTCCCGATTTATGTGAATTTTCCCTTTACCTTTGCCATTATTGACGATCAGGGCCGCACAAGCTTTACTAAACTCATCAGGAACGCTATCTGATACAAACTTTTTAAGCAAAATCGCTTCGTCCATATCAAATGATTCTTGATGATTATTGATTTGTTCTTTCTCAGTATTGTTATTATTATATGTAGTCGGTTTTTCCGACATCATGTATGCGGTAAAACCGACATCACTTGACGGAAAATCCGCACCTTCGTCAAATTCACCCATAGCAATAACATCCATTTCAGGCGTGTTATTTACAGGGTACTCGGTCTGCGAGATTACGCTACTTTCGCTGTATTTTACGACAGGCTTATACTCTTTCGCATCTGGGTATCGAAGATAGAGACGGCTTGCATGATACATTCCGCCTTTTTCCAAATCAAGCAAGTTGTTATTCACCAGCTCACGCAAAACTCTACTCAGTTTATCCTTTTTGCAGTTGAGCAGCTGCATCATCTGTTCGCGCTTGAAATAGATATATACCTCTCCGTTCTCATTCTGCCATCCATTAGCGCGGGACATCCTTACACGATCCAGCATAATTGTGTAAAGGACGACAGATTCGCAGCAAAGGTATTTATCCGCAGCATATTGCATTAACCATCTCGGCATCTGGTAGTACGTTGCGTTTGTTTCGGCTGTAACGGTGAAGCGTTGTGTTTTCATGGTCATGACCCTTTCTGAAAATAAAAAAATCGTAGGTGTTCCGGTGAACACCTACGACAAGGCCATGTCTCAAGAGAAACTATCTCATTTCACACTATACCTATGAGCAGACAATCTTTTGCCACATTGCTGACGTGTATTTCACGCTGCCCTATGTCAGGTGATACCACATAGTATCAACATATGTGTTTGAGAATCCACTTTAGAAGATCCTTTTCTTTAGCTGTGCCGTTGGCGATTGAAATAAACATATCAGCCAGTTCGCCTTGACAGATAGTCAGGTTGTATCCATTCCATTTAAGTAGAAGCTGCATCGTTAGAGCGCCGATGCGTTTATTTCCGTCGATGAAGGCATGGTTGGATGCAAGTCCAAAACCAAGCCGAGCAATTTTCTCAATATCTGAAGGATAGAGTTCTTGGCCGTTAAAGGTTTGCTTCGGTGCAAAAATAGCGGCTTCTAATCCATCTCGATCTCTAAGTCCGTCCATACCGCCGCTGATTTGAATGACCCGGCCATGAAGCGCGATGACGTCCTCGGCAGTTATCCAAATCATTTGGCCATCCTCTCATAGTCAGAAGCAAACTCTGTCAGCAGTTGATCGGCATCCGCCAACATTTTTTCACGGGAGATTACTGCGGGTTCTTCCGCAATGGTGACAGCAAAGGGCATTCCTTTTGCTCGTACAAATGCATTTGCAAATATATTAAAAGCCGTTGAAGCCGTCATTCCTAATTGGTTACAAATTGCGTTCATTTGCGCTTTAACTTCGGAATCTATTCTAAAAGTCATATTTGTATCCATAGCACCCACCTCCTTGCACAACTATTATAGTACATATCATGTGCAATGTCAAGTACTCGTTGCTTTTCAATTAGGAATAGCCCGCACATCCGATGAAATTTTCTTTGCTATTTACTCATGATTTAAAAAAGTGGGCAAACTTGCCCACTTTTTAGCTTGAGTTGTGTAAAAAATCCACTCAGCCATTTGCGACTAAGTGAAGCCTCATTACTTGTCGCCATAGTGTCCGCGGCAGGCAGCAAAAGATGCTGCCGTTAAATATAATCATCCCTCGCTTCATCGAACCAGATTTTTTTATTTATCGTCTACCTCAATCAGTTCGTGAGCAGTGTCTTTTTCTTCACTTGTTCTTTTAATCTCATCAAGCAGTTCGGTTGCAAGATACTCGTCGCTCATACAATGCAGGTCGGATACACCTTCATGGATCAACCGACACAATTCAGAGCTATAGAATGTCTTTAAGGCGTCGTCTAAAGAGATGTTTGCCTTGTCAGCAAAGCACTTGATGACTCGCGCAATCTTCTTTTGAAGCAGAATCGGATTTGCTGTCATACTTTTTCGCTCCTTAAAAATCGCAAGCAACTCAAAGCCCGCTCAGTGCGGAAACACATTTGCAAATTTGGTTGTTCAAATCGAAGGCGTTTAAGCGCTTCCGATTTATCTATCAGACCATCAAAATAGAGCTCAACCGTATTGAATACTTTATCGTTAGCAACGCCGCCAACTACGAGATCATAAACCGAAGTATCATTTCCGCTGCGGCAATTCAAAATGAACGACAACCAAGCTTCCGAATACGAATCAAATCGCAGGATTTTCAAAGTTGTGTCCTCGAAGTATTCGTACATTGAAACAATGCCTTCTTGGCCCCGTCTTTTGAATTTGTAGCTCCACTTTTCTGCCTGCTCAAAAATTGGTGTTACATAAAAGCCTTTTCCAAAGTCCACGTTTGCTCTTGAGTGCAGCAAATCCGGGGATGATATTTTGGTGAACGATCCGTGATACAAAATCACTAAATCACACCCTTTTCTTGCATCAACTCAACAATGTCATTGATGATGTATTCTTTACCTTGCGTATGCAGCACTTCGTATTCTGGAACAATGTATTCGTTAAGGATATTACTGTCAATGGCTAATTTCCTGTATATTGCTTCTGGAAAGCTATTCAATCTCATCGCGACGTTTTCTATACAAAACACAGCAAATTCAAGTTCAGCTAATGTTTTTATACAGTTGCTATTTTCCATAGGAACACTTCTTTCCGTTAGCATTTCTCACATGCACAAAAGTGGGCAAATTTGCCCACTTTTATTTTTCAGGTACTTGTGAATATAAATCTTTGATTTTGTCATGTTCAGCTTGAAAGGCACGATCTATACAGACCATAGCAACCAAGCTAACACTCGGCTGCTCAAACCTTTTTGTGATTTTTTCTAACTGATCCTCGTACACGCGCGCGCGAAAACGAATTACAGGCAATCTACGTTGCCTATTATATTTGCTCATAGCAATAAGATCAGCATTAGTAATCGAATCCAAATACTGATCTATTAAGGTACGCAGCATAATAGCAGCTGCACATCTATGTGCAACTGCAAGTAAATAGAGCCTGTTTTTACTGGTTGATGTAAGTGTAAGCAGTTTTGAATTGAGTTTGCGACCATTATTTGCAAGTGCCATTGTAGATTAACCTCACAAGTAATTTTTCACTGCACATATAGTAGCGCAGCAATATTATAAAACGTTCCAAATTTGGCATACGCCCGCCACCCTCGTATTGATAGAGTGCCGGAAGGGGTATCTTTACTTCTTTTGATACATCCTTAAGTGCAACTCCTGCGAGCCATCGAACGTAATACAGGCCCTCTCCAAAGTTCTTAGCCTCAGCAATTTTTTTTGTAAATATAATGCCTTTACTATATCCGGCAGTAAACGTCGTTTCATCAAATTGGCATTCACACGTATCTGTATCTAATTCCGCATTCGTATTATAATAACTCATCAGGACATTAACCTCGTCCCATATTTGTGCCTCCCAACCATTTAGCAAATAAACGCAGCCGAGCTTTACAACACATCTGTTGTAAAGCTCCATAACTGCTTGTTTATTTGTTATTGTAGGTGAGGTTTCGACATCGTCCATGAGTGTTTTCATCAGTGCGACGATCACTCCCGATCGGTAACTTACGTCCTCCAATCGGTTACTCATTTTAACCTCCTATAATTATCTTTTTCTTTTCATCAAGGCATTATCGACTATTCGATTTGCCTTATCAGATAACTTCAAAAGTTTGGTAATTACTGCATCCAGCTTATCCTTTACGTCGATGCTAACTTCGACGCCGTATTTAAGGCTTTCGACCAGTGCTTCGACATTGTCATTAACAGCTTCGAGATCATCAACTTCCTCTAATTTAAGGATTACCAATTTATCTTCCTTATTTTCAGAGTTTTCGGGTGTAAGTTGACTATCATCTTGCACTTGCTTTTCGGTCCTTTTAAGCTCTGAAATATCGCCTGTTTCCTTATATGCATCAAGGTTTTCAACGGTCAAATCGAGCTGCTGCGTTGTAATAACTTCTTCAATTTCTTTTTGCTGTTCTTCCGGCAACTGGGCCAATTTAACCGCAGCATTAACCGGCACCTGATTTTCGGTAACGGCTTCCTTTAATGCTTCAGGGAGCTTATTTACTGTCATCAGATTCTGCACGGTGCGCGGTGCCATGCCAGTTGCCTGCGCAATAAAATCGCGCTGACGACCCACTGCCTTTTTTTCTTCGCGTTTGAGTGCAGCATACACCTTTCCAAGTTTTTCGACATCAAGCAATTTGTCTTTGTCCGTCTTTTCACGGACAGCATTAGTTGATGCAATGATATATTCTCTTTTAAGATCATTGGAAATATCCAATTTGATTCTATCAAGATCAACCTCGTGACAAGGAACGTTAATATATGTGTCCTTACCGTTATCGATCATCTCTTTAATGGCCAAATATCGACACTGACCGGCAAGAATATCATAAATATCATCATTTGCTTTTACAACGACCAAAGGCTGTTGTAAACCAATGTCCTCAATACTCTCTGCGAGATCATGGATATACTCCGGATTACGGGAGTATGTATTGGCTGCATCTACTCGCAGCATGTCGTAGGGAATATAGCGAACATCCAAGCTGTTTGCCATAAGCTCCAACGAAACGGGGGCAAAATTGCCCGCACCAAGCGGGATAGAAGAAGTATTGTTAGTGGTGCGTCTAAATGCACCAGCAAATTTATTTGCCATCTTATCTTATCTCCTTATCTATTTGTAATTTCAACGATTTTTTCAGTCAACTTAATATAGTCTTTTGCAATCGTTGATTCACCTTTTTGATATTCGACAATGGGAATACGCAGGTAGGAGCACTCCTCCGCATTTTTATTTTTACTGATCGAAATATCAAGCAGTTTATCACCAAGCATTTCCTTTACAATTTCCGTTGCTTGAGCATTGATGACTCTTCTTTCGTTTTGTACAAAGAAAGCACCGCCAAAATGGAGCTGGAAGTTAAAGCTGGTTACTGTTTTAATCGTTTCCACAGTGTAATTAAGACCGTCAATCGTCCACTTATCAGATTTAAGTGGAATGAAAACTTGGTCGCTTGCAGCCAAGCCGTTAATATTTATCAAAGATTCGGAGACCGGTGAGCAGTCGAAAATCACGTAATCATACTGATTTTCAATGTCTTTGAGAGCACTTTTCAGTTTGAATTGCTGTGGAACCGTCGTGTTTGCGGTCATCATTTTTTCGGTCCTGCCAAGTAAAATCGTGGACGGGATAAAATCGAGGCCATTATACTTACTGTGATAGATGGCTTTATCCACTTTACAATCTCCAATCAATACATCAGCGATTGTCAACGGATACTCACAGCCATCAAGTTCATAAAAATCGCTTGAATTCGCCTGCGGGTCCAAATCAACCAGCAATACTTTTTTGCCTTCTTTTGCAAGGATGTACGATACATTGATCGCGCTTGTGGTTTTGCCACATCCTCCTTTTATGTTGTAAAACGCTATTCCTTTCATGATGTCCTCCTGTTGTACTTTATTGAGCTGTTGTTGTGACTTCATTGTATCGCACACATGGCAAATTGTCAATGCTTTTTCGTTAATGGAAAAAATAAAAGTGGGCAAATTTGCCCACTTTTGTCAAAATAGAAGAGCGTAGCATCAAAAATGCTACGCTCTGCGGACAATACAACAAACAACAACAGCTATATCCGCATATATATCATACCACAGATGATGAATTCTGACAAGCTTTTCTAAGTGGGCAAAGTTGCCCGCTTTGCTGTTTGTCTTAAAAATTAAAAGTGGGCAAGTTTGCCCACTTTTAATTTCACACTTCTTTCTCTTTGTTTTGCAAATCGTATTGCGCTAACATATCGTACTTTTCAAATTCTTCTAAGTCCAAACTACTTCTTGCAGCAAGCTGTTCTTCCAATTTTTGCCTCTCATCTTCCTTACGCAATTCACTCGCCATCATACTACGCAATAACCCTTCGCGAGACTTGATCTCATGGGTACATTCATAAGCATCATATATTTCGCGCAAATTTTTGAAAAACTCATCTGGGTTAGAACTTCTTAATTCAGCTGACAAGTACATTCTTTCCATTAAGGCTATGTACTTTGCCGGAAAGTCCATACTGAGGAATGCCTGATAAAAAGACTGAGCGACCGGTGTCATCTTTTTTACTTCTGCTTCTGTATTTTCACCAGGCAGCTTTTCAAATTTTGGCAGATGGCGAACAACAAATGATAAAGCAACTGTTTTTTTACCTGATGCACCACCGCGAACAGGCATGTAGTCGAAATCATATAATCCGGTCTCTTTTAACGTCGCGCACGAAGAATCAATCACACGTCTTTTAAAATCTCGCCACTCGGCGAACATCGGCTCTCCGGTGTTGACATTTGTCGGAACGCCAAGATATTCTCGCAGTTCGTCCAATGTTAAAATAAAGCTTGGCCATTCATCATTGCTGCTGCGATACCTATACGTAAAAGAGTATAGCATCTCAGCTAATCGTGTCGCATATATCGAATCAATTTTCGATATTGCGCCTAATTGATACTTGGCATACAAGCCATTAAGGTTAAAAATGTATTCCTCAGCAGATTTTGAGCACGTAATTTCAACCATCCACACTCCGCATTCGTTTTTGTACACGCGAAAACTATCGTAGAGGTTAAAGCGCTTATATCCTTGAGAAGATGTTTCGTCCGGCACAACTATTTGTGCTTTAATGTACTCCTCGCTGCTTTCTTTGAGACGCGAAACATTGAGTTTAGTGCCCATAATTTCACAAAACGACTTAAGCGTAAATTTTACTCGAGAGGTGGAGGGATCGCGTGGATTTACTTTAGATAAATATGCTGATAGAAACCGATGCTCGGTTAAGGTGAATTGCGTGGTTTTTAGCTGCATGAGCTTACCGTCTTTTTCAATCCAGTCAAGAGCAGATAGATTATTGTATCTACTTGATTTTCTTTTTTGCATTGACTGTGCCATACATTACTCCTTGTTTGTTACCAAATGTCCACTTTTCAGTGTATGAGTGTTTGATTTGTGGACGTCTGGTATTATAATAACATATAACGAAAAAAAAGCAACCCTCACAGTAAATATTACTTGTTGTTGCTTGTTATATCTTGTTAATACCTGTTAATACTTGTTAGGATTTTAAAAAGCCGCATATTTACTGGCTTAAACGGCTATATGTGTGGACATGGTGTAATCAAATGTGGACATGATGTAATTAAACGTGGACATCGAGTAACCAAATGTGGACATTAAAACAGGCGAATGTGGACATGATGTAAAATGAGCGCCGATTATATAAAGAGAAAAATTCTTTTTTGTCCTGAAATGTCGAAATACAGGTAAAGTTGCTTGTATTTGAATTAAGGTTCTGAAAATCGGCGATTTTTTTGTTACACAGTGTCCACATTTGAAATCTGTGATTTTGCAGGACAAACAATATTTAGTTACACGACATCCACAGTTGAAGAATATACTTTGTCCGCTCTGTCGTTTTTTTGTTACATGATGTCCACAGTTAAATGATGCTGTTATGCGAACGAATCAGGTTTTGTTACACGATGTCCACACTTGAAGTTTGGATATTAAGAGAACTAATACTATTTTTTGCTTGATGTCCACATTTGCTTTTAGAGGTGATGATCTTTTTCCTTTTTATGATACGGTGCTGCGCTGAGCAAGACAACAAAGGCATTTTCCTTATAGAATGGTGGCATAGAAAAAGTGGGCAAGTTTGCCCACTTTTTTAAACTCAAATATTGACAATATGCCATTTTTGGCGTATAATATGTTTAGAAGCAAAAGAAGGAATTATAATGGTAAGAGCAGTCGCAACATGCACGTGCAAAACGTGTGGTAATCAGTTTGAAAAGATCACTTTTAAGCAAAATAGGAGATTGGCAGATAGCTGGGTAGAATGGGCGGAAGAAACATTAGATGAGTGCCCTCAGTGCTATGGTAAGAGAATGCGAGAATTAGAAGAACAAAAGTCTCTTAAAATTTCTGTGACAGCGCATGTTTATTCGCAACCGTGCTTCTACCTGATTGCATCAGGTAACACCAAGCCATACAAAGAAGCTTTGAAAAAGTTAGGGTATGTGTGGTCGGAGAAACCGGCTGGTGGTATATTTGGTCCGTTTGACATGACTTTTTCGGGGTATACATGGGTAAAGACAATTCCGATTAACTCTGCGGATAGTGCGCAAGAAGCTTTGCTCCAATGTAAAAACGAATTAGAAAAAGCTAAAGTGATCGGAGCTGAAAAAGTAGTTGTGGAGATGACAGATGTTGATTTAGCAGCACTTTCACAAGTAATTGCAAAAGAAAAGAAAATTCGGACAGAGTATGAGGATGAATTGTCGGGATTGCAGCAAAAACTCAGTGAATTTACAAAGCCAAGCAGACCGGCATTTATGCAGGCAACGGGATATTGGAATCGTACAATATACGGCTCTGAAAAGAGAGGTTGGAGTATTTATGTCGGAAATAAAAAGATCGAGATAAGTACAGATCAGAAATTGCTTATAGAAGAGTACAATAGCAATTTTGATGAATACATGAAACAGAAAGCGCCAATAGCAGATAAAATCAAGGAAATTAAGCGCAAAATAGAAAACGAGTGCTGGTGAAACAAGAGAAAAAAGAAAGTGGGCAAAGTTGCCCACTTTCTTTGGTAACTAAATATAGCATAGGAAAGTGAGGGAAATAGATGAACGGTTTTTTGAGGTATGACTCTTTGAATGGAAGATTTGTTGTTGAGAAGCATTCTGGAAGCGTTGAAGAAAGCAGAGATCTTCGCTGCGGAGATTGTCTGACACTTAGAGTTAAAAATGGTGATTGGAGAGAAACCAGAATCGAAGTGGATGGTGATGATCCAATATACGGTTGGTACTTTGTTGGTGTTGGACGTGCTGCTTCCTTTGTCGGGCATAGCGTGGAAATTGATTAGCTTTTAGGTGAAAGTGGTTCATTTGACACTCCCCACAGCTAAAGCAGGGGGATTCTTGGATCGGCGATCACAGCCTGCAAGCAGGACTTACACGATCTCCCCAAGCGTATAGGTTCGGGCGTGTCCCGCCCTACCATGTATGCATATAGATCACGCCAGTAGGCGCAATCCCTCGTTTAAGATATTGATTGCTGCATTACGGTCCCGGTCGTGTGTATGTCCGCACACCGGACACGTCCATTTCCTTACAGAGAGGTCTTTCGTGCCACTCCATAGGCCATGGCAATTACAACAGAGCTGAGAAGAAGGAAAGAACCTATCGATTACAACGATCTTCTTGCCGTACCACTCTGCTTTATATTCAAGCTGTCTGCGGAACTCACTCCAGCTCGCGTCTTGTATGGACTTTGCAAGCTTATGGTTCTTTACCATATTCTTTGGAGCTAAGTCCTCTATACAGATGATGTCGTTTTCTTTGAGCAGCTGCGCAGAGAGCTTATGGAGCATATCCTTGCGCTGGTTTGAAATATGCTCATGCAGTCGAGCAATCTGCAAACGTGCCTTATCTCCGTTGCGGCTCCCTTTTGCTTTTCGAGAGAGCTGCCGTTGCAGTTTGGCAAGTTTCTTTTCGCTCTTTGCGAGGTACTTATGGTTTTCATAAGCAATGCCGTCCGATGAAACAGCGAAGTCTTTGATACCCATGTCAATTCCGATCACAGAACCGGTCATGGGCAAAGCTGCCACTTCTGCGTCTGTGCAGCACAAAGATACGAAGTATTTACCGCTTGGATTGCGGGATACAGTGGCAGAAAGAATTCTGCCTTTTACCTCTTTAGAAATACGGCATTTCACTGCACCAAGCTTCGGCAGCTGGATAGCTTTATCCAATACCTTGATATTTGTGCCTACACATTTGCTTTTATAGCTCTGCCGGTGGTCGTGCTTGCTTTTGAAGCGTGGGAAACCGGGCTTCTCTCCGTGCTTTACGCGCCGGAAGAAGTTCTGATACGCATCATCGAGATCACGGAGAGAAGACTGCAACGCTGTTGCGTCTACTTCCCGCAGCCATGATGTCTCTTCCTGCTTTTTCAGAAAGGTCAGGTTTCTGTCCTGTTCAAAGCGTGTAGGGGACTTTCCAGTTTCTTTATATGTTTCTATTCTGTCGGCGAGATAGTGATTGAATACAAACCGGCAACAGCCGAATGTGCGGAGCATCTGAGTTTCCTGCTCTCTGTTCGGATATAGCCGGAATTTATAGCTGTATTCCATTCTTTCTCACCTCTGGTTATACGTATTTTTGGCTTTCAATATATTGTTTAATGACTTCTAACGGCGCTTCCCCAACCGTTGCAACAAAATAGCTGTTTGTCCATAAGGACGGTAGTCGAGTTCGCAAGCTTATAAATTCTGCTCTTAATATTCTTGAAGTTTTCCCTTTTATGTTCTTTACAGCGCGGTGAATGCCGAACTGAGGGTCAACTTCCAGAAGCAGATGAACATGATCTGGCATAATTTCCATTTCGATTATATCGACTCTCAGTTCAGAAGCAACTCCAACTATTAACTCCTTTAGGCGTTGTCCCACTTCTTCAACAAGAACCTTACGTCGATATTTGGAACACCAAATCACATGATATTTACATGAATATGTTATGTTATTATTGCATTTGTAGTTCATACTTGCATTATACAGCTTAGCGTTGTATAATGCAAGTGCTATTCGCTGATTTGTATTCGCCTTATATCCCCATACCTGAAGGCAGGGGCTTTACGGCGCTTTTTGGTAAAAAAGTGGGCAAATTCGCCCACTTTTCTGTACAGGAAATGAAGGTGAAATTATGACTTATATTTATAGAGTACATTATAAGAATAGGGAGGTCGCTATATCTTTAGTTAAGCCAGAAGTATCAGACCAAATTGAGCAAGTTGAAGAATTAGAAATGCTTTTACCTACCGATTATACCGTGGGAGAAAACTGGAAAAACGAGAAAATGATCTTTGATGAAAAGGGAAATGGCTGCAAATTGAGTGCTACAAACAGTAAGCATGTAATTGTGGCGGAAAGTATAGCGATGCGCTATCCAAAAAGAAAGGGTATTCGTGTAGATGACAGAAATCAAGAGGTAGGCAAACATCAAGGAATGACTATACGGAGTTTGCGAGAAGAAGCAGGGTTAACGAAGCAGGACGTTATTGATGCAAGTGGCCTATCTTCACGAATTGTGTATCGCTTAGAAGAGGATGGTTATGACATTCGTAGTATCAGTGCTGAAAAGCTTATGAGGCTTGCATATATATTAGACACAGATCCTATGTGCTTATATGAAGCTGGATTGCCAAAAAAGTGAAAGTGGGCAACTTTGCCCACTTTCTTAAAACGGCAGCGTGGAAGACTAAAGATGCTTGACAAAACATAAAAACAGAGTATAATTGAAGATAGAAAGAGTGCTGCCGATGAACGGTTAGCCCTCAGTTTAGCTCAAAGAGATGAGCCGCGACCTTTGGCGTGGGGCGGCTCATCTCTTTTTATGTTCGCGTTTACGAAACAATTCGATCAACGCGATAATGACGAGTGCCAACTGGCACAAATCACTAAAGGTTAGCTCGAAAGTCATAAGCGTCATCCCTCTCTCCGTGTAGGATTGAGGGCTTTTTCATATCAAGAAAATTACCCTCACACGGGTACGAAATTTAAAAAACGTACACTGAGGGTTAAACCGTCCACCGTTATGGCAGCACCCGAACCACATATTGCAGTTCGCCAATATTCTACCAAATTTTCGCCAATGGTGCAAGACTAAATTCACAGAAACAAAGGAATTGATTTCATGACCCCAAAAAACTTCTCATTGAATTATAGAAAGTGGGCAAGTTTGCCCACTTTTTTAATAATCAACATTTTCTTCGGCTTCCCGTTCAAGTTCTTCGTATCGCAGTTGGTTTTTATAGGAAGAGTATTCGTCATTCAGAGCACGTTTCAAAAAGTAAATTGAAGAGTGCAGGTCACGCATAACATCACGATTTTCGGCAGCAGGGTGATAAGAACGGTGGTAGCTCCTTTTGAAAATTGAAGAAGATGCTTTCATTTCTTTCAAAATCCGATTGCCAAAACGCACATGAAGATCTTGCAATTTATTATCTTTATAGTTGCTTTGCTTGCCATAGGCTTCGCCATAAATACTGTCTACGGCATCAAGCTTCCTGATAATATTGGAGAAGTCATCTTTATGATAGTGTTCAATGTACAGATTCGTAATCTCGTCTATTTTTTCTCTATATGGTTGCATAGCAGCACCATTGTAGTTCCAAAGAGCTGTGTCCTTTGGTAACATATTATAGAGGTCCCAATATAGTGTAGCTATTTTTTTATCGGCGTTTTGAATGCGGCGAGCATTGTTACCGGCAGTGATTGTGCGCAATAAGTCGGTGATTTCTTTAAGAGATTCTTCCTGATGAACAATTTCATTTACAATAACACGCTTACCAGCTTCTAATGTTTTCTTTTTAAAAGAGCCTTTATATTCGGTCTGTGATGTGAGGGTTGCATAGTCTGGCAAAGCATCATCGGTATTATCCAAATACGAAATAGAGATCGATTTATCGGCATTTATATGTATATACCTGCCGAGACGTAGGTAGTAGTTGTCATCTTGCAAGGCCGAACAGATTGCTCTATACATTTGTTGGTAATTACCTTTTGTTTCGGTGATCCTTCGTCCGGTATCAAGGTGTGTGTTTTCGTCTAACTTCAATATGCCTTTATTTTGTAGCCACTGGGCCGAAAAGGTGAGTGATTTAACAGTTTTCTTTTGGCGCATAGGAATTGGTTCAACCATGGCGACATGAACGTGAATGTTATCCGTATTATAATGGATTGAAGCAGACCAAATAGCATTTCCCAAATTTTCTTCTTTTTGCATTTTTGTGACACACAGTCGCGTAACTTGCCGAATTTTCTCTTCATTCAGGCTATGCGTGCTTGGATCGTAAATGCCATACTTATCGAGCCAGCGATTATCGAAGCTAAGTATGCTTTGCCACATGATTGATTTGTTACTCTGGGCTTTGCGGAATGCAGCCTTGAGAGCTTTTTTCTGTTCGCTGGTTAGAGAGTCTTGACTTGCAGTGAAAATGCCGCCTGTTTTTTCCGGGTTATCCATATAACCGATATAATCAGCAGAGTTTTCATTTGCATTATTAAGGTTCGACCCATTTTTTTTTAAGTCCTTAATAACGAATTCGTTGTAATGAGCGTTTCGTGTTGCTTCATTACGGTCAATATAGTCAATGTAGGCATTATAACTATCGGAACCGCCAGTTGTAAAAGCATTAACCAAGACGATACCGGCTTTAATATCACTTGGCATTATCTTTACGCTCCTTCATCTTACTGTAAAACAGCTTTGTTTCCTCTGCGGATTTGCGATATGTAGGGGATACTAAGTTATCGTATCTGTGAGGATCGTAATTGCCATTTGCCCGGTCAATCTCCAATTCGTATCGGTGAGTAGGGAAAAACTGTTCTTGGTCTTTGTCAAAGAGATTCAAGAACATGCTATTGAGCATTTCAATCATCTGAAAGCAATATCTTTCCGTTTGTCTGGAAGACAGCAACAGTCCTTTTTGCCAGTTTGAATAGCGCTTATCAAACAGTTGTAAAGTTTGCTCGGGAATGTTGCCACCGGCTGCAGCAGTAAGAATAAGATCTTCAACGATTGCAGAAGAACTCTGATGTGTTTGTGATTCGAGATAGCTAAGTGCTTCGACGGCCTGATCGGATAAAGTAAAGTTTTTTCTGGTTTTCATTCGATAAGCTCCTTAATTCTTTTGAAGAAGAATTTCTATTCCATGCCGGATGTCTTGTAGGTCCGAATCAAATTGCTTGATTGTTTGTAATGTTACTTTTGTAAGTGCTTCGTATTTACTGGCTTCCGGGTTATCAAAACTCTTATATACATAATTCTCGAGGATTTCCCGAGCGAGCAGAGTGCGTGTAATTCCACGCTCAGCAGCAAGTTCATCAAGTTTTGCAATCACGGCGGAATCACATCCGCGAATGCGCAGCTCGGACGGCGCGGCATTTTTTTTCATTTTTTCTCCTTATCTGTAAAGTAGTTAGGCGCACCAAGAGGGTGGCGCGTAGCGTCCCCTCAAATGGTGCAGGGCATAAGGTAAACTGTCCACAAAACAGTGTTTTGTGTCTCAGCAGTGCCGATGTTTACTGAGTTTTTTGAAATTGTGCATGTGGACATTTTTTTGAAAAAGTGTGTATATCGTGTGTATTGAGTATAACATAACATAAAAGCTTTTTCAATAACATATTTGTATAAAATGACATATATTTTGGCGGCCACACTTAGTGGCAGCACAAATGTTCTTGCGCTTAAAAAGAAATCAAAGTACGATATTGGCTGCTTGTTTCACAGATAGTGTCACCGCGGCGATTAAGAAGCCAAGTAGTTTCTTCCGAGTAGATGTACAAATGTAACCGATTTGTGTATGCTGCACAAGCAAACACACCTATACAGGACAGAGCTTTAGATGAGCGTTTTAGATCATGCGTTAGCAAACACTTTGTATCGAACTCCAAAATTTCTTTTTTCTTCTGCCATTCTTTTAATGTGGTGAGTAGCTCTTTTTGAGTCATGAAATCAATTCTTTTGTTTCTGTGAATTTAGTCTTGCACCATTGGCGAAAATTTGGTAGAATATTGTTGAATCACAATACGTGGTTCGGGTGCTGCCATAACGGTGGACGGTTTAGCCCTCAGTGTACGTTTTTTGAATTTCGTACCCGTGTGAGGGTAATTTCTTGATATGAAAAAGCCCTCAATCCTACACGGAGAGAGGGATGACGCTTATGACTTTCGAGCTAACCTTTAGTGATTTGTGCCAGTTGGCACTCGTCATTATCGCGTTGATCGAATTGTTTCGTAAACGCGAACATAAAAAGAGATGAGCCGCCCCACGCCAAAGGTCGCGGCTCATCTCTTTGAGCTAAACTGAGGGCTAACCGTTCATCGGCAGCACTCTTTCTATCTTCAATTATACTCTGTTTTTATGCGTTGTCAAGAGTTATACGCGGGAATCGATATAACCCAGATGAAGAGCTACTCATTTGCCGAATATACTGCACGAAGCAAGAGCTCGTGTTCATCAAATGTACTGCCCATAGAATTTTCTCACCATGTCACTAATATCGCGCTGATTTATGTCTTTAGTTGCAGTTTTGCCGTCATGACTAAATGCAAATAACTTGATACGCCCTGTATCAAAAACTTCTATTTTCAAATAGTCGCCAGCGGTATTTTCATGTTCAAATTGAATGCTATCGCGAGTTGTTGGGAAAATCTTTCCTTGAATGGTGGTTTCCTATACAATCTGTCATAGCATCATTTTGAAGATAAGTCAATAGCTAAAGCTAAAATTGGGTGTGTGTAGTATCATTTGTTTTTGGAATTAAGCTTACGCTGCATACGAACATCTTTACCACAAAATACCATACGATCATAGAAACCAACCATACGGGAAGCTAAACGCGCACCGTAACGCTTTTCAAGTTCTTGCAAAGATAGGTTAGAGCTGATGATGGTCGGTTTTTTTGTAATAATACGTGTGTCAATTACACTATAAATAGTGGATGTTACGTAATTAGAGGAAGCTTCCACGCCGAGATCATCCATAATGAGCAATTCGCAAGTATTTAAAAGAGAGAGAGTATCGCCATTGGAGTCTTCACTTTGAGCAAAACGCTCGCGTTCAAGTGCAACGGCGAAAGTTATGGCGTTTCCATAGACAACACCAAATCCCTTTTTTATAGCCTCGGCAGCAATAGCGAGCGAAAGATGTGTTTTGCCAAGGCCGGTAGCTCCGGTGAAAAACAGATTACCGCTGTTACTATTAAATGTATCGGCATAGTGGCGGCAGTAATCAAAGATGATCCGCATAGTTTCGCGATCAGACCGTTTCCCGTCTACGGACACGTCAGAATAATACTTTAGAGAAAAATCCTCAAAAGACGAGAGTGTCAGCGGGGAGATGCTGTTTAAGTTTTCATATGCAATCTGTTGAAGTAATGTCCGATAGCAGCTGCACATGTGCCCATCTATATATCCTGTATCTTCACACTTTTTGCAAGTGTATTGAGGCTCAATATCGGCACGTGTAAGGTTATGAGCAGCAAGAAGATCGTTAAACTGCTTTTGAAGTGAGAGGTTTTCTTCTTTAAGAGACTCTATCATTTTATGGGCAGGTGCGCCGCGCAATGCCGCTCTGGCGGCTCTGCTGGCCGTAGACGCAATGCGCCAGCGAAGATCTTGAGCTTCGGGACAAGCTGCATAGAAAGCGTCTAAGTGATGCTGCGCTGTATCTTGAGCAGTAACACGACGTCTATTCATTTCCTTTTCAGCTTTGTTATAAACCTGAGTTGAGTACTTCATTTTTTATCCTTCTTCTACTTCCGCAATGGCCTCCATTTTTGTTTCGACATTTGGAGTTTCAGAGCGAATGACATTTATCATGTGCTGGATGATGTCTCCTTTTACGTTGGCTCCTTTTTTCGTGATGACACTTTTGTAGGTGTTATAGAGGTCTCTATCCATCTTAAACGAGCATGTTACGGTTTTCGGATTCATGATTTTTATCTCCTTTGTAAAGCTACTTAGTAAGCTTAGTAAACTCACTAAACTAAGTATATGCTCTTGAAATTAAATTGTCAAGTAAAAAAGCCTTTATCCGTTTATTAAGCGGGTAAAGGCTTTTTCTATTATATTGAAAGGTTTTCGCGTGCAAGCATCCGCTTGTGATAATTGTAAACCGTGGCTTCGGCCACCTGTGCATCGGCAGCAATTTCTTTGTAGGAGTATTTTCTCCTTTCAGCCATATTGAGTATTTCGCTCACGACTTCGTAGGGTAATTCCAGATCTTGGGCAATCTCAAAAGTATCATTGCCTTGCTTGGCATGATGCAGAAGATCCGCAACTGTTTGATACGACAGGTGCGAATATATAGCCAGATCTTCGAGGCTATACATCTTTTCGCGCAACCGATCTTCTATCTTCTTTCTTTTAGCATCGGAGAGAGGTGGTCTGCCCATGTGTACGCCGCGTTCGTGGGCAGCTCGTATCCCTTCTGCCTGATATTCTAACTTACGCTTACGATCCGAATCGGCGACGAAGGCTAACGTATTAAGAACGTATGTTTCTAAAAGCCGACCGACTTGCCCCATTTTTTTAAAAGAGCGTGAATCGAAAAAGCTCTCCTGAGCAGTCAGCGAAACAATATCTGCATTGAGTACGTGACAAATATCATTCCATTCAGCGACGACCTTTTCCCAGTCTCTTCCCAGACGATCTATACTGTCAATGTACAACAAATCTCCGGCGCGCAATTTTGATCTCATCCTCATATACGCAGGACGGTCAAAGCGCGCGCCGGAGATTTTGTCTATATAAATGTTTTCCTCTGGAACTCCGATTTGTTGCAGCTTGTGAATTTGCCGGTCGATGTTTTGTGTTCGCGTTGAAACACGAACGTAGCCGAAGTAATTGTGGTTTGTGATTTCACTTTTGTTTTTGTTCATAATGAACACCTCCACGAAAATAATAACATCCGTGTTCAAAAAGGTATGCCTTTCCAAAATGAAAAAAATGCCTAAATAAGTACCTTTTTGAAGATTTTGCTCACATTTATAAACGTCCTTAAAAAGTAGGTGGATTATGCGCGTTGCACTTTATCAGATTAATTCAGATCGGGACACATTTAACACTAAATTCATGAACTGGCGTTGGCGCACAGATCATGACTACATAATTCTGCCGGAAGAATATGATAAGTTTTTTGACGGCGACATTCAAGCTCGCTCATTGGCGGAAATTTTTGTGTTGTTCAACGTTATGCCGCCGGAAGGATTTGTTGGTCACAGCGCCTCTGTATCGGACGTTATTGCCATTTACGATGAAAACGACAATCCCAGCTACCACTTTGTCGATTCGGCTGGATTTGTAGATGTGGACTTTGGTATGAGGTACGCCGTTGACGCTCTTCAAAAACAGGACTCTCCAATAAGCATTCGAGAATACATGGCAAGTATTGAGAATGAGAAGTGGTTTGATGTCGCGGACACCGTGACGCTTAACAGCATTACGATTGGAAAAATTGAAACGAAAGAAGTGCCGAGTCAGTATAGTAGCCTCTATTCTCTTTACCATTTTTCCGATCTGCTTGCCCGTAAAATTCAGTTTTTGGGTACAAGCGGCAAAGATAATTTTGTCATCGGCAACCTGTCCGGCTACGTAAGAAAAAACGAGCTGTTGTTCCGCAGCTACGCTTTGTCGCACTGGAGCATCACGCCGGATACGGATACTTCGAGCTTTGTAAACCAAATGGTACGTGAGTTAAGAGGAAATTTGTCCGGCAATCTTCCGGAGGAAGAATACGAAGATCTTTGCATGGTAATTGAAGCAACAAAGGGTGTTGAAGATACCCATATAGCAAAGGTCAAATATGAGGATTGCACGATTTCGTATACTTGCCCGTATTTGCTCGACAGAGATTTGCAGGAGTGGAACCGATATGGAAAGCCCATTAAAATTGAGCTTTACAAAAATCAAAAAGGAAAAGTAGCTGCAGGCTCAGTTGTGGAGAATGTCGATAAGCAGCTCCCTATTACAGTATTAGAAAATCCTTGGCCTGAGAAAACCGTTCAATTTAAGGATGGTAACATTGAGGATATGTACCAATCCAACAAAAGCCAAGATTATTTCTTCTTAAACGATGCAGAAGAAAAGGTGTGCGAAGTTCAATTTGACGGACATGCGTTTACACTTTCGGAGTTGCCTTATAAAACGGCAGTGAAAAACGACGAGCTGACCACAAAGAATTTCTTTGCGACGTTTGAAAAAAAGGAGCATATCATGCTCGGGGAAACCAAAAGCATACTTAGCATTTATGCTGAACTTGCATCAAATTCTGAACTTTGGTGCGGAAAGATACCGACAGTCCAAAATCGAATTCTAAAAGGAATCTATCATTATTACGTGCAAAAAGATACCAAGCGCATCAAAACGGTAGCAGATTTTTGTGAGAGTTTCGGACACAACAAAGAAAACAAGGAGAATGAAAAATGTACGTAATTGCTGTTGAGCCAAACAAAAAGGCACACACCAGAATTATTGATGATGACCTTAATGCTCTGCAAAAAGCTGTTGGAGGTAATATCGAAACAATTTATCTCAACGATGATCCCATTGTGATTGTTTGCAATTCGGAAAGAAAGCTTAACGGCAAAAAAATGAACCGTGCTTTAACAAATGATAACGGAGAAATATATGATATTCTCTCCGGCACATTCTTAGTAGCAGGTGTAAACAGTAACGGAGAGCTAACCTCAATTCCGGGTGAACTCGTTGAAAAGTATCTCGATAAATATGAAATTCTCCACGTGTTTGCTAAAGGCGATGATGGAAGATATACAGTCGCTGAATTACCTGCTAAGGTCGGTGATGATATTAACGAGTCTCTCGAAATTTATGAAGAAGACCGCGCTGCATACATCGAGGAAATGGGGGAAGAGCCCTCAGAATACCAACATGTCATTTGGAGCAATAGCCTCAACGTAGATCCGGAACTGTGGAGGGGAAGCTTCAATGATTACATCGCGCTGAATAATCTTGAACTCGATCCGGACAATAAAAGCGAGCTCTTTAGGTATATAGATAAGGTCAATATGGGCTATTGGGCGAACGTGAAAAACGAATTGGGCGTAGATGTACAAAATGAAATTATCGAAATTAGAGAAGATAAGGATGATATTTACAGCCACGAAAAGCACATCACTTATCACGAAATCAAAGCCAATAAAATCTCGGATTGCCTAAATGCTGATGATAGGGCACCCACATACGAAACATGGTATCTGGATGATAAAGGCGATTTTTGCTGCAACCAACTACTTAACTGCCATAGCTGCTATCGGATATACAAGCCCAATACCACAGAGGCGCAGAAAGCAGATTTAAGAGCAAAAATGCAAGATGGCACAGCAACGCGTTCGGACGTCATTAACGCTACGCAGCCTCTTGGCGATGAGATTGCAAAGATATACGGGTGGACTTCTTCTAACGACAAGCAACAGGAAGAAGAAAACAATGGAAACACATTTACTGTAAACAGTAAATTGCTTGAAATGGTAGTGGTTGAACTCGAAACAGGAACAGGGAAGTGCTGTAATTATCGAGAAGCTAAGGATCCAGATATAACGTTTCCAGATATTTCTAATCCAGATGTTTATGAAATGCAGATTTCTGAAATGGATGCAGCAACACCTCTTACTACTTATCACATAGATAGCCGCGGCGATCTTTTGGCCGACAGGAGTTGGTCTGACGGGAGAGCAGAAAATTATTGGTATTACCGTTTGTATAAGCCGGAAACTACTGAGGCACAGAAAGAAGCTCTCCGGGAAAAGTTGCGTAATGGCACGGCAACACGCGCTGACATTACCAGCGTTACGCAGCGCCTTGGCGACGTGATTTCTAAGGCGGAAGAATACAAGGAATACGATTGGTACAAATTACCCGAGAGAGAAGATATTCCAAATGTGAAGGACAAAGATAAAGGCAAAATTACAACTGTGAGCGCTTTTTGCGAAAAATATAGCGAACAGGAAAGCAGTGCAAGTAGAGAGCGAGAATAAAAGTGGGCAAATTTGCCCACTTTGCTCGAAGAAACTTAGAGATGCTTTGAAGTAACGATAGGAGAAATGAAATGAAAGTCATCATGGTTGAACCACTTAAACCTGCTTATGTGGCAGAAATTGGAACGGATCTTGAATCTATGCAAAAAGCAGTTGGTGGCGACATTGAGACGGTTTATCCATATACCGATCCACTGGTCCTTGTCTGTGATGAAGAAGGAAAATATGACGGTAAGGAAAAAAATCGAGCTTTAGTATCTGATAGCGGAGAGATATATGATGTTGTTTTTGGCACATTCTTTATTGCTGGCATAGGGGATGAAGAGTTCACATCTGTCCCGGATAACCTCACTGAGAAGTATCTCGAAAAGTATAAGAACCCCCATGCGTTCATTAAAAGCGACACAGGTAAATACATAGTTGTGGAACTTCCGGTGGAGATAAGTAAAGGGATCACATCTGTTGAAGGCTACGCAGAAACATACGGCAACAATAAAAAGGAAACGGAGAAAGAGTTGTAAAGTGGGCAAACTTGCCCACTTTGCCGAAAGAGCAATATAAGCCCTTGTTTCAAGCAATACAAGATAGATCGGTGGGGGGAACGAACATGAGCGATGTTCAATATGTACTGTATGGCAGCGACGGTTTGGGTGTCAGTGTTGATGCCTGGCGAAATGATTTCAAAGAATATATAGAAGAAATGGAGCTCGACATCGAACCAGAAAACGAAATTGAGTTTTACCAGTATATTTTTGAAACGAGCTTTGATGACACAAAAGACTGGAGAGAATTCAGAGAAATTGAATTTGCCAACAATACTTTCATGATTACGGATGTTGAGCATGGAAACATGTGTGAAAAAGCATACAAAGAGTTTGCCGATAACAAAATACATCTTGAGCTTGAACCGAATACAATCCAAATGTGGTATCTGGATAAACAAGGCGATCTGCGCTGTGATGCAGCCGATTGCCACAACGGAAGTAAGAAGCATCAGCTATGTCGAGCGTATAAAGCTGGAGTAACAGAAGCGCAAAAAGAAGAGCTGAAAGATAGGTTGCTTTCCGGTACAGCGTCTCAAGCGGATATAGATAATATATCTGAATGTCTGGGCGACAGAATTGCCAAAGCTTTTGAATGGGATAAGGTGTGGAGAAAAGAAACTCTATTACCGCCATACTGTTTTTCGCAGCTCCCTTCAACCGGTGAAATTATTCGGATAACAAGATATGAAGACGGTTATCGACTTGCAAATATAGATTGCGGGAGCAGAGAGGCAAACGCAGCTTATATTAAAGAATTGAACAAGAGTATAAGGGTCACGGAGGCACAGGAAAAAGCCATGTCAGTAGGGTCAATGTTCGGATGGAATGTACCCGGAGCAAACCCAAGCGTTTATCTAAAAAGCGCTGCAAGCCCTCAGCGTGAAGATAGCGTGAAATCAGTAAGTGCCTTCTGCGAGAAGTACAAAAAACAGGAAAGCAATGCAGATAGAGAGCGAGAATAAAAGTGGGCAAACTTGCCCGCTTGGAAGGAGCGTACATATGTGGGAACGCAAATACATTATTTGGAGTAATGAAAACCTTGATACCGAAGATTGGAAAGAATCTTTTAAGGAGTTCATCGAGATGAATAATCTTGATATTGATCCCAATGATGAAGAGAAGCTTCATAAATATATGGTTGAAACGAATGATGAGTATTTAAGCGACGAGCGAATCAACCTTAATATTAATGTTCCCGGTACGGACACCATCCTCGTTATTGCGGATTTGGGATTTTGGGACGGCAGATGCAGTGCATATCGCGAAATCCATGCTGACAAGATTTCAGATTGTCTGTACATCATGGATCGCGATACCGATTATGCAACGTGGTATCTGGATAATCGAGGCGATTTTTGTTGCGATCAAATCCACCATGACGGAACAAATCACCTCTGCTATCGTGCGTATAAGCCGAACATGACTGAAGCCCAAAAAGAAAATCTTAAAGCAAAGCTATACATGGGCACGGCAACTCGTGCTGACATTACGCGTGTGACGCAGCGCCTCGGTGATGAAATTGCTAAAGTATATGGATGGGATATACCTAAGAGCAAAACCGAAAGTGAAAATGACTTCGATATGCCCCTATTCAACAAGGAGCTTTCAAGGGAAGAATTTGACCGCAAAGTGCGTGAAAATCCAATAAACGACCACTTGAAGGTCAGTGTATTACCGGCGGAAGAAAAAGCCGTTACAGGCGAAAATAAGGCTCAAAACGATACCGAAACCGAACAGAATTTTGCGCCGAATACAAGCTATAATGATGCTTTCTTTATTGATGATGAGAGCCAGACCGTTACTTGGATATACTATAACCCGGACAGCAATTCCGGCGGGCAGTATGTAACAAACACACTTTCCTATGATGATGTGATTGAAGCTGCAAGTCAATGCGAAGGTGTCGGTGATTTCTTTGACTATCTTGGCAGTATCGCAGACCAAACGCTTGCAGATGTAGGTACTGAGTGGTTTGAAGAAGCTGAAAATGCTTTCAGTCAGACACCTGATTATACAGAGTGTACGCCTGAGACAATAGAAGCACTCATTGAAACTGCCGAAAGAAGTGATATGGTAGCAACCAATATCGGTAAAGTTCCGATTGAGGAGTACCGAGAAATTGTAGCCTTTCAAAACGGTTTTGACAGCTACGATGAGATGTATAACGAGGGCATTCGTATCGGAAACGGTTACGATAAAGAACCTGAGCCGATTGTTCCTGCTTGGGAGAAAAAGAAAGTCGCATCTGTAAGTGCTTTCTGCGAGAAGTACAAAGAACAGGAAAGCAATGCAGATAGAGAGCGAGAATAGAAGTGGGCAAGTTTGCCCACTTTGCAAAAGAGAGCCGTAAAGTTTCTGCTTTAGCTGTGGGGAGTGTAATAAGAAATGAATGAAGAAAGAAAAATTGGAGACTACTCCGTAAAGTATTCCATGTATATTGGGCACAAGGATATTGCGCTGGGTGAGAACCCCGGTGCCGACAAGGATGAACGGTATATGTGCTGCTTCGTAGAGACCAACGCTATTTTCGAGAGCTATTCCGGGGTGCTGGTCAGCGACGATTTTGCGGAGATTGCAAAGGTGTTCGGACAGCGCGTAGCAGACGCAGCCGAGGAAATTATTCAGGAAAACGAAAGAGCCTGTCAGGAACTCGGCATGAATGAGGAACTCATGGCAGAAAGCTGTGCGCCGGTTTCCTATGAAGACTCCATTGAGAACAAGGTGGTTGTCATCAAGGGCAGCATTCTCCGGCCTGAGTTCCGCCATGCCAATCACCAGCTCATGCTGTGTACCGGCGGCTTTGGTGCGCAGGCAAATGCGCGCGGCCGTACCTGCTACTGCATTTCTCTGTACGACGGGAGAAAGACCTCCTTTTATCGCACGGATTTTCTCGGTGTCATAGATGAAAAGAAGCTCCCCGAATGGGCGCAGAATGGTTTGGAAAAAGCTAAAAACATATATACACAGAAATATAATCCGCCGAAAGAGATTAAATCCGTAAGCGATTTTGCCAATGAGTACGGCGAGAAAAAAGAAGCAGTTCCCGAAAAGGAAAGAGGTAAATAGAGATGATTGAATATGAGCAAAGGGCAATGATAGAGGCAGAGGACAAATACACTTTTCGCCAGAGCACGCAGATTTCCATGCAAACCGGGCTGATCGGTCATCTCAGGGCAGATATGGACACGGACGGCAACGGCTTTTTCAGCAGTTGGTTTGATTTCCGGGAGGAGCTGAAAACCGATGAGTTCAAGGCAGAGCTTGACGAAGTTATTAACTCTCTGCGTGAGGAAGGCGATATTCTTCATAATCGCAAGGCACTTGCTAAATACTGCTACAGCACACCTCAAAGTAAAATGCAGGAGGAGCCGGGCTACTATGGTGTTCGCGTGGATACCGAAAAGTATGCTTACCTTCTGCGCCTTAACCCAGACAAGGGTGAATACAACCTGTATTGCTACTGCTATCGCCGGGATTGGCTCGATCAGCACCTGAAGGACGCAGAGAAAGGAATTCGATTTATTGACAGCCATTACAAGGAGCTGTTCCGCATTCCGGATGGCGGCAAGATAAAAATCCGTTATTCGTGGAACGAAGAACGGGTGCGCACCTGCCGGTATATCGACGATTACCATGTGGAGATCGGGAGCAACCTCTATCACATCTGCGAGTTTGCCGAGCGCATGGAATACGGCGGCCATACCTGCGAGCCGATTCGGGACAACCTGCCCGAGCAGTGCCATAGTACTTATGAGACTAACGTGAAATCCGTAAGCGATTTTGCCAATGAGTACGGCAAGAAAAAAGGAGCTGTTTCCGAAAAGGAAAGATAGAATGGGAAATATTCGCTTAGCCTACTGCGGATACTAATTAGGAGAAGAAAATGTGTGAGTGTAATGCTTTAAAAGCATATCGTAAGAGATGCTCGGAAATTTGCGCCTCCGTGGCTAAAGAGCCAACAGATTTAAAGCTCGTATTTGACCTCGAGACAACGGGGCTTAACCCAGACAAAGATGAAATATTGGAGGCTGCTATCGTCACGACAGACGGGGAAATCCTCTTTGAGTCACGGTTCAAGCCTGAAACAGTAAAAGAATAGCCCGGCGCACAGAACGTCAACGGTATTTCGCCGAAAGACGTTGAGGACGCGCCCGGACTTATCGATAAGATTGGAGAAATGGCAACACTTCTTCAAAATGCCGAGACGATTGTAGCTTACAACGGTAAGCAGTTTGATGTACCGTTCCTTGCAAAATATGGAGTGCATCTACGCGAAGATGCCGTAATCGACGATCCTATGCTTTATGGCGCAGTTGTGTATGGTGAGCTGCGCGGTGAGGGAAAAGACACAAGCTATAAATGGCAGAAGCTTTCGGTGTTGGCAGAACACTTTGGATATAAAGATGCCGGGTGGCATAATGCCGCGGCGGATTGTATTGCCACAGCGTATGTGTGGCATAAATTACAGGAGCCGGAAATGGTAGAGCGGTACAATGACAATTTAGCTGCTCTAAACGATTTTGCTGTGAACGAAGCACGCAGAGAAGAGTTAACGAAATTTCATGATACGGTTCTTGAGGTTAAAAAACAACTTGCGATGCTGCACAACGAAGAAGAGGAATATATGGACAATATACCAGAAAACCTCCAATGCTCAGAACGCTATGTAAGAGCAGAAAACGCAGCAGATGCCCTCGATTCTGCCATGAGCTCTCTTGAAGATGTACTGGATTATATTGAAACAGCATATGCGTGGCATAAATTGCAAGAACCGGAAATGGTAGAGCGATACAACGCCAATTTAGCGAGTCTGAATGAAATATTTGAAAATGACAAGGATAGCCAGAAAGTCAACTCTGTAAGCGACTTTGCTGAACGATACAGGGAAGAAAAAGATCAGTCATCAGCACGAGAATTATAAAGTGGGCAAAGTTGCCCACCTTTAGGAGGTGGAAAGGGAATGACCGTTACGAATAATAACGAGAAGAATGCGCTTGCGCAAGAACAAGCAAAGCATTTGATGATGAGTGAAATTTTGGATCGTTATTACCATACCGGCAAACATAACAAAGTGTGTTGTCCCTTTCATGAAGAAAAAACACCGTCGTTTGCTTATAAAGAAGGAATTTTCACTTGCTTTGGTTGTGGAGCAAAAGGCGATCAGGTCGAATTTGTTCGTAAATATTTCGACTTGGATTATATCGATGCCTTAAAAAAGATCGACCAAGATTTTGGCTTTGGTGTTTATGACAACGAACTTTCAGATGATGAAAGAAAGAAAATCCGTGATCGGCAAGTTTTAAGAGAACGGCAGCGTAAAGTCGAACAGGCATTTGAGCTGGAATATATCAAAGCGTGTGATGAGTTAGCTGAGGTAGATAAAAAGCTTATCGAGATACGTAAGCATGGCATTAGCGACGATAACGTGATTGAGTATACATCCTTGCTAAAAACATACGAAGAAAAAGGCTATATCGTACAGGATATGGAAGATCAGCGGCGTTTGCATGAAATGGGAAAACGCAGTCAGGCAATATATAATAAACCTCAAAACACTGCTGCCAAGTTTCCAGAAAGGAAAAAGTGTATGAAGCTCGAAATACATACGAGACCTAACCCTAAAGTTAATAAAGATGCCGCGAAAAAAATTCTCGGTTGGGCCAATCTTACCGTTAATGATCGTATTACGGTTTGCGATATAGCAATATATCAACCGGAGGAAGGAAAAAAATCGGTTATATATCCCTCCTATATCAACAATAAGGGAGATCGCGTTTCTTTTGCTTTCCCGAATAACCCGGAAGATGCAGAAATTATTCGCGAAACAATCCTTAATACATTTAGACATGATAAGCCAAACACATATGTTGCAGGGGAGATTCCAGAAATTCAAAAGCTCGAGGTTAAAAATGTATCACCTGCGAAAAACAACACCGGGAAAATCAGAGCATTGGCAGCACTCGACATTGAGTGTATGCACGTTTCCAGCGTGAAAGTTGTTACTACGAAAAATAATGGTTTGTATGTGGTTACACCGACTAACGGGAAGTATATAGATCAAACCGGCAAAGAAGTTTATAAAGACGCAATTCGTATAGAAGACGACGCGATGAAGCATCAGATGATAGAACGCGTATTGGATAAGTATAAGCAAAGCATCAATAAGAATGTGGAGCAAAACTTAGAAGACATACCAATTCGCGACGGCAAAGATTATTTCTATGATCGTCCAGAAGTAAACGCCGTAGAAGGAGTTTACTATAACCCGGATGCTGCGACCGGAGGCCAGTTTGTGCGCGCACAGTATCCATACAGTTTAATTGCCGAAGCGAATAACAGGACCGAAAGCGTTGAGCAGTTCTTTTCGTATTTAAATGATCGCGCCAGAACAGAGCTTATCGATAGAGGCACGGCTGAATACGAAAATATGATGCGGGATTTGAAAAATTCAAATCCGTTAGCAGTGGGGAGAACGGAAGATAATAAACTGCGCCTTGCTTTGTTGGCAGGTGAATACCTGAATACGAGAACGGTTGTAGAGCCACACAGGCAGACGGTAACGCCCACTCCGTCTCATGCAGCACAGTCTCATGTAAAGTTGGCTATGGATGCTTCTCAGCTTATAGAGGCTGCTGAATTGTTCCAGCAAAATCATGCCGATGAACAAATTACGGCGGTTAATGCGGCAAGCCACGGCGTTGTTTTTCGTGCGAGCAGCGGGAATAAATATCGATTTGTATTTGAAAATGGAAACATGAAAGAATACAGCGAACCGAAGATGATATTGAATTCCGAGTTCAGTTATGCGGAAGATCAAAAAAAAACGACATTTATAACGAATAACAAAAGCAAAGGTAACGAATACGAAAAATAGTAAGGAGATCAATAATGAGTAGAAACGTCGAGTTAGAAAGTGCAATTAAATATACTATATCTAATCCGACCCGGTACAATGGGTTTTTACGTGTAGCTGCAAATAACTTTAGGCTGAGTACAGCTAACCAGCTATTTGTTTATTACCAAAAAGAAGATGCCGATATAGTGCTCGACGCAGGGCGTTGGGAAAAACTCTTCGGACGTATAGTTGCGGATAATGCGCAGAAAATCAGAATTGTGCAGACTGGAAAGACAGGAAAACCGCAGTGGACAACGTATTACGATATAGCAGATACGATAGTCACAGATGATTCCAAACCGGTTATGAGGGCCACAGTTGCGCAAGATGTATCAATGGAGCAGATTCGCGAAATTGCGGAAAAAAAGATGCTGCTGGCTTCTTCTCAAATTGAAGATTACATGGCGGCAAACGGGATTATTGCTCCGGCTGAACGTATTATTGGCTTCATCAAAGATTCTATTATCTCTGAGGTAGCAATTAAATGTGGACAAGAGCCCTTACTCTATTACGAGCAAATCAATGATTTTAGAAAATGGGCTCTGAAAGATGAACGCATATTTAAGGTTTTTAGTGCCTTTTTCCATAATATCAGCAATGAAATGGTCAACGAATTGTCGGCCACACAGCAAAGGGAAAATGACATAGAGACAGAAAGGACTGGAGGCAATAGAAGTGATAACACTCGAGGAATTGAGGGAGAAGGAAGCAATGCTGGCACAGATGGCGAGAGAAGACGGGGAATCGCTGGTATCAACCACAGAACTGAGATTATCTCAGGGAAAGTACGCGAGGCTGAAGCTGGAATACTTGGAGAAAGTGAACCCAGTACAAATAATGATCTGGGAAGAGTTCCCGTGGGAGCAGATTCAATATCTGAGTCGAGTTCAGCAGCAAGCGTTACAAATGAAGCAGCTGATGATGAAACAGCTCATCACGAAAAGGGGGATAACGGAGGAATTGAAACTTCGGAATCCGATGTTGTGGGCTCAAAAAATGACAACGGCGCAGAGCGAAGTGGAGGAAGTAATTCTCCACGATCTGATTTACACCGGATCGAACAGACCATAGAGCTTGCCGACTATTCTGATGAGGAGCAGGATGAACTTTTAAACCAAGTTCTTTGTGCATCGAAAGATCTTAAGTATAAAATCTACTTTACCTATGAACGGCAACTGCGTGATGAAAAAATGTCCGCGGCAGATTTTGCTAAATTCATTGCTAATGCATACGGTACGGGTGGAGCATATCCCTTTACGAAATATAAAGGGCAAGACATTAACCTCACCTATGATTTGTCAAAAGGATTACAACTTCGTGCGGGATTTAAAGACAAGGGCCTTTCTTACACATGGAGAGTCGTAGGCCGCAGAATTCGTCATTTAATCGAAGATAATCGATATTTGACGGAAGACGAAAAAACGGGGTATTTGGAGTATATTCATAACGAAGAAATTCGTGTGCGCAGAGCTGCCATAGGTAAGGATTTTCTGTCTCTTGTTCGAAAATACAATGAAGAAACAGAAAACAAAGAAACATGGGTAAACACCTATGAGCTGACGTTCGTTTTGAATGCTTATGAAGGACGCGAAATCTCTTTCGGAAGCAAATCCGTCCGCAAATCCTTGGATTCTGTATTAGACACGATTACCAATTTCGGAGGTGAAAAATATCTTCCGGCGGTAGATGGTATCAAAAACCGTCTTATAATTGAGGACAATGCAGAAAAGCAGGAAAAGAAAAACCGGATCTACTCTGCGGCAGACTTGGCAGAACCAAAAGTTACAATTCTCTGGTCGGAGAGTGAAGAGCTTCAGGATGGTCAGGTCATGTCTCTGTATGAAGCCAATTCTACTTTTGAAAGACTTGACGGGGAAAGACATGAAGCTCAGGGATACGACAAGACAAAGTTCAAAATCAATTATGTCCTTGACGGAGAAGTAGGCAGTTACGAGGGCCGATATGATATTGGTGATGGCGACGGCAGTTTGATCGACCACATCAGTACTTATCAGACTGATTTTCTTGATAATGAGAAATGGGATGCCTATATAAAAGAAAGAGACGGCGAGGAAGCTTTAGCAGCAGATAAGAAGCAGAGAAAGCAACTTGTTTACAAGTTTATTCCTTATCTTAACCTTCATGTAGCTTTGAGTGAAATTGAAGCTCAGGCTAATAAGAGGTTAGAACGTAGCGCAAACCTTTCCGATGGCATCAATGCATACTACGACGCTTTGCTTGAGTACGTTGTAAACAGTCGAGCATCTATCAATAACGGTAACTTTGATTTACCCAAAGTACCTCATATTACCGATTACGACGAAGAGCTGATCGCCTATGCAAAGCAAGTAAACGATGCAGTTATCGCAGAAGCCAATAGCGATGTAAATGATACCGCCATTATTGATAATGAGGAACATACTATTCCTCACCATCAGTATACGGATGGTGAAACGGTGTACATCGGAGCTGAAGAATATGTTATAACAAGCATTTCTGATAACTCCGTTGTCGTAGCGCAGGCAAATGCGCCCCTGTTTACAACTACATACAACAAGGAGGAATTTGAGCAGAAGTTGCTTGAAAATCCTCTTAACAGCAAGTATCTCTGCGAGACGGATACGCTGAGTTTAGCCGCAGCCGATGAGCCGGATGCTGATGTTGATCTGGACAGCGACGATGTAGAAGAAGCCAAAGAAGTATCGGAGAGTAAAACGATTACGGATGATTTCGCAGAATATGAGAATGTAAAGCGCGATTATCCCGAAAGTTATGTCCTGTATCAGGTGGGGGATTTCTACGAGGCGTACCGAGAGGATGCGCAAGAAGTTGCACAGATGCTCGATCTTCGCGTTACAAATCATCTGGTTCGTGACGATTTGCGTGTGTCGATGTGCGGCTTCCCTGTTCATGCGTTGGAGCAGTATCTTCCGATTATACAGCAGCACGGAAAAGCTGTTGCAGTATGCAGCAGAGACAGCAACCGCTTAATCGTGAATACGTATGAGGCAGTGAGTATTGCCCCAGAGGTATCTACATATATCGGCAGGCATGTTACAGATGGAGATCGCGAATTTGTCGTAGAAGCAATTCAGGGCGAAGATGTTTCGTTACGAGACTTGACTTTTGAAAGAGCAAACGGCTTCCCCATCACGCGTAAAGAGCATTTAGATTGGCTTATTGCCGCGATTGATAATGAAAACGAAGATGCTCCGATCACAGAGGAAAAGCAGGAGAAAATAACAGATACCGATTATGTATTTCCGAATGAAAATCCCGGTGTCGGTACACCGTCTGTACGCATTAAAAATAACCTCGCGGCAATCCGCTTAGTTAAAAAACTTGATGCTGAAAAACGTGTGCCAACGGCAGAAGAAAAAGATATTCTCGCAAAATACGTTGGGTGGGGCGGTCTCCCGGATGTGTTTGAAGAAAAGCATACAGCATACGCAGAATTAAAAGAGCTGTTGACCGAAGAAGAATACGATTCAGCGCGCAGCTCTGTGCTGACAGCTTTTTACACGGACCCGCAGATCATCCGCGGTATGTACGAAGTGTTAGAGCGTATTGGCTTTGACGGAGGTAAAGTGCTGGAGCCATCCTGTGGTATCGGTACGTTTATCGGCTGTATGCCGGAAAGCATGAGGGCAAACAGCGAGGTACACGGAGTTGAGCTTGATACCATTACAGGCAAAATTGCGAAATACCTTTATCCGCAAAGCGATATTCAAATTTGTGGATATGAAAAGACTGATTACAAAGACAATACATTTGACCTCGCAATCGGAAATGTGCCGTTCGGCGATTTCGGCGTAATTGACAAGCGATACGATGCAAAAAAGTGGCTTATTCATGATTACTTTTTCGGAAAAACAATGGATAAGGTTCGCTCAGGCGGCATCATTGCATTTATCACGTCAACCGGCACCATGGACAAAAGGGACTGTACTTTCCGTGATTATCTGGCTTCGCGCGGCGAGCTGCTCGGCGCAGTACGTTTGCCGGATATAGCTTTTAAGACTGCTGCCGGGACATCCGTCAATTCAGATATTATTTTCCTAAAAAAGAGGGAAAAGGTCTTATTGACAAGCAATATGCTATCCGCCAGTGTGGAAGAGAAGTTGTCTGATTTAAGTGTACCAGAAGGCGAAAAAATGTGGTCGATTGCTTCGTTTAGCTACTACACGCGCTCTTACATAAATGAATACTATGCCATAAATAACGAAATGCTTTGCGGAGACGCTAAAAAGGTTTCTGGGCGTTTTGGTAATGAAGTCGTTTACAAGTGCGATTCCGAAGAAGAGTTTAAGCAGCGCTTTGAAAATGCGCTGTCAAAAATTCAAGGTAAGTACGAGGAAAAGGCAGGAGAAAACGAAGTGATTGAAGAAATCGCCGATGATGATCTTTCGGTTCCGGCTGATGTTACTGCACGTATGTACAGCTATCTCGCGTATAATGATGACATTTACTATCGAGATGCAGAAGTTATGCGCAAAGTTGATACAACAGATAAAACGAAAGATATATACAGCCGACTTATCAGAATTACCGCCATTACGCGTGAATTGCTGGATAATGAAGCTCGTGGCATGTCCGATTACGAATTATCTGAATATCGTACAGCGTTGAATACGGAGTATGACAATTTTGTTAAGCTGTATGGCAGAATTCAGTCGAAACAAATTTCTCGTCTATTCTCAACAGATTCATCTTATAACCTTATCTGTGCGCTTGAAGCTTATGACGGCGAACAATTTAAGGATAAGACGGACATATTTTACCGCCGTACAATTCGCGTGAATGAAACTCCAACGACTTGCGAAAACGCACATGAAGCGTTGGCTATTTCTATCAACGAACGCGCAGATATTGATTTCGACTACATGACGAACCTTTGTGGATTATCGGAAGATCAACTCATTGAAGATCTCAAAGGAGAGATTTTTTTCGATCCGCAAGAAGATAAATATGTAATGGCAGATGAGTATTTATCCGGCAATGTCCGTGAAAAGCTTATTTGCGCTCGAGCTGAAGCACAGAAGGATGCAAGTTTTAACATTAACGTGGAAAAGCTTGAAATAGTTCAGCCCGAGTGGTTGACAGCCGCAGACATTTCCGTAAAGCTCGGGTCTTTCTGGATTCCGCAAGAGTATATTGCGGAATTTATCAATAAGATTTTGCAAGTGCCTCAATATGGCAGTAAAGCTATTGTCGAATATTCCAATAGGACAGCAACTTGGAATATCGCAAACAAGGCGCAAATAAACTGCTATTCGAACGCAACCACAGTTTATGGTACTCAAAGAGCACCGGCAGCAAATATCATTGAGCAGTCTCTTAACGGCAGAGAAGTTGTTGTGAATGATGTGTTTGAAGACGCGAATGGGAAAAAGGTTACGGTTAAGAACGTGGTCGAAACAACAGTTGCACAAACCAAACAATCTGAAATCGAAGCAGAATTTGTTGATTGGATCTGGAACGATGAAGAAAGAAGAAGAAAGCTCGAAGACATCTATAATAATTTGTTTAACGCAGAACGAGTACGCGAGTATGACGGCTCTCATTTGACTTTCCCCGGTATGAATCCGGATGTTACACTTAGACCACATCAAAGCAATGCGATTGCTCGGCAGCTGTATGGTGGGAACACGCTTCTGGCGCATAGCGTTGGTGCAGGCAAGACCTATACCATTATTGCAACGGTTATGGAGCGCAAACGACTTGGCCTGTTTAATAAGGCCCTCGTTTGTGTGCCGAACCACATTGTAAAGCAATGGGGGCGTGATTGGAACTATTTGTATCCGAATGCCAATATTCTTGTTCCGACAGAAGACGACTTTAAAAAAGAAAATCGCCGCAGACTGTTTGCCAAGATTTCAACTGGTAATTGGGATGCTGTGATTATCGGTCATTCTCAGCTTGAAAAGGCTGATTTAAGTCCAGTGAGAAAAGAAAGATACTTAATGGATGAAATTTCAGATACTTTAGCTGCGTTAGCTGAGGCAAAGGAGCAGCGAAAGGGATTTACCGTTAAGGATCTTGAAAGACGAAGAAAGCAGCTTGAGAAGAAGCTTTCAAAACTGCACGAAGGGCAAAAATCCGATGATTTTCTTTTTTTTGAAAACTTGGGTATTGATTCTCTGTACATTGATGAAAGTCACATGTTTAAGAACCTTTACTTTGATACGAAAATCAGCAACGTAGCCGGAGTAAGCAGTACAGATGCACAGAAAACTGCTGACTTATATTACAAAATTAAGTATTTGAGGGAAATCAACGGTGAAAAGTGCGGCGTTACATTTGCGACGGGTACACCAATCTCTAACTCGATGGCAGAGATCTATACGATTCAGCGTTATCTGCAACCCGAAGAGCTTGCAAGACATCAGATGTCCAGCTTTGATGCGTGGGTTTCCACTTTCGGCGTAATCGAAACAAAATTAGAATTGCTGCCTGAAGGTAGTGGCTACCAAATGAAGCGAAGATTTGCAAAATTTCATAATATTCCGGAACTTATGACGATGTTTAGAAGCTGCGCGGATATTCAAACGAAAGATATGCTTGATTTGGTTTTACCAAAGGTAGAACGCGAAACGATAACGACAAAGCCGACGGCTATCCAGCGCGAAATGATAAAGGCGCTCGGCGAACGTGGTGAAAAAATTAGGAATAAGGCAGTATCTCCGGATGAAGATAATATGCTCAAGATCACAAATGAAGGGCGCATGATTGCACTTGATCCACGTATTGTCAATAAACTTCTACCGGATGTACCGGATAGCCGTGTATCGATTGTATCTCACAAAATCTTTGATATTTGGCAGCAGACAAAAGATGATAGAAAAACAATCGCTGTTTTCTGCGATCTATCCACACCGTCAGCCAAAAGTGCTGAAAAAGGGTTCTGTGTTTACACAGATCTTCGCGATAAGTTGATCGCTCTCGGTATTCCGGAGAAAGAAATCGCATTTATCCATGATGCGAAAAATGCCAAACAAAAAGAAAAGATGTTTGAGCGTGTCAATAATGGCGAAATTCGCGTCATCATGGGTTCAACATCTAAGATGGGCGCAGGCACAAATATTCAGAAAAAGTTATATGCTTTGTTCCATTTGGATTGCCCTTGGCGTCCGTCTGACCTTGAACAGCAGGAGGGACGAATTGAGCGTCAGGGAAACGGCAATGACACGGTGAAGATTTTCACATGTATTACCGAAGGTACTTTTGATGGATACATGTATCAGCTCATCGAAGCTAAACAGCGTGTTGCTGCACAAATCATGACATCTAAATCTCCTGCGCGTGAAGTGGAAGAAGATGATGTAATGACGCTGAATTACGCTGAATTGAAGGCACTCACAATGGAAAACCCGGTGTTTAAAGAAAAAATGGATTTGGAAATCGCGATTAGTCGTTTGAAAATGCAAAAGTCAAATTATCTGTCCAATAAATACCGAATGGAAGATAAGCTCGCAAAAGAGTTTCCTCGTCTAATCAGCGAGACGAAGACAGGTATTGAAAACCTAACTAAAGACGCAGCTACGTATGTGAAAAATGAACGAGCTGAATTTACCATTACCATTAACGGTGTTGTTTACACAGATCGCGTAGAGGGCGGTAAGGCCATGACCGCATACGCTGGAAGAATGCTCGGAAGAAAAATTGGTGAGTATCACGGCTTTGATCTTTACGCTGGCATGAAAGCAGAATGGCTGCAAGTCATGGTTAAAGGTGCAACAGCTTATTGGTTTGAATTAGGTCCAGATGCCGGTGGTAATATTCAGCGTCTCAATAATCTAATTAAGAGTTATCCAGAGCGGTTACTCACTGCTAAAAAAGATTTGGAAAACCTTTATGCTGAACAGAAAACAGTAAGTGAAACAGTTAAAAAGCCATTCTTCCATGAAACAGAATTAAAACAGAAACTCGCACGCTTGGCGGAAATCGATAATCAGATTGCGCAAAGTGAAAAAGAGAAGAGCGAGGACACGGCGAAAGGGGTGATAAACGATGAACAAGAGAAAAAATTCGGCGTAGAAGATTATTGCCGGGAATATGCAACCGGTGAGATTGCCCCAGAATATGAGGCGGAATCTTCTATGTAAAAGGAGGTAAAACAAATGAAAAAAGCTAAAAAGCTTTTGGCGTGGCTGCTTACAGCGGTAATCGTTTCGTCTTCTTTGCCATTTAGTGTATTTGCAGATGAGACTAATCAGCCATCAGCCGCGGCAGAGGATGCTTCCGGTTTTGAGGTTTCTTTTGACTTAGATACAGATGTTGAAGATGTCGTTGAAACTGAACCGGAGGCAACTCCTGAACCGACAACTGAACCAACGCCGGAGCCAATAGCGACACCTACACAAGAACCGACGTCAACACCCACTCCGGAGAATATCGCTACACCGGAGCCGACAGTAACTCCCACAGCTACACCCGAAGTTACGGCGACACCAACGGCAGAGCCTACAGCAATGCCGGAACCGAGTGCTGCTGCATCACCTACGCCCAGTGCTGCGCCGAGTGCGTCACCTGCTGCAAAGCCGACGCCTACGCCGTCACCACAGCCGGTGGTGAACCCGGTAAAGCTTGAGCACGACGTATTGGATAATGTAGATAAGGATTGTATCTACCTGTTCCCTGTGCCGAACAGCAGTGAAATCACACAGGAATACAGCGCCGAGCATAAGGCGATAGATATTGCCGCATCAAGCGGATCGCCTGTATATGCGGCAGAGGATGGCACTGTAAGCTATGTGCAGATTTGGGACGGGTCGTATGACACCACCGGCATGATGAGCTATGGTCACATGGTCGAGATCAGGCACGCGGACGGCAATACGACGCTGTATGCACACTTATCTGAGATCAATGTGCAGCAAGGCGAAAAAGTCGTGCGCGGTCAGCGCATCGGGCGTGTCGGCAGTACCGGAAATGCTACCGGCCCACATTTGCACTTTGAAGTCATCACTTCGGAGGGTAAAGCCGATCCGGCAGACTACCTGTGGACAATGCCGGGAGAGTGGATTATGGGCTATGCCGCCGATACAGAGGCGGGAATATCGCCTACTGCTGTTGGCAATACAGGCAAATCCGTTATACATTATTATTCGCTCGCCAAAGATACGACGACAACAGTGACCGGCTCATTAGGTCATCTGCCCACAAAGGCAATCAAGTCCGGCTCAACTGAATATCCTGCCTATTGTCTCGAAAAAGAAAAGCTAATTTGGGGCAACATAGATTTTACGTGGTCGTCGTTTACTGTGCCGCAACAGACGACCATGAAAGCTATCCTGGCGGAAGGCTTTCATGAAACAAATTCTCTGGATAAGGCCAAGTGGGGTGATGCACAAGGCAGCGGTTTGAAAGGCAATTACGCCAATGAAACTGCAAAATGGCTTGTCACGCAATACCTGATCTGGGCAGCCGAAAAAAACTACATCACCAAGCACAGCAATACAAGCTGGACATGGAAATCGCAGGTCGATACCGACCTCGAAACCATTGCCAAAAATGCGTATAACCCTACGGTTGTAAGGAGCTATTACGCTGAGGTCAAAGCCAAGCTGCTCAATGCTTATACGATTCCCTCCTTTGCTTCAAGCAGCTCATCCAGCTTTTCGACGACAATAAAAATGTATTGGGATGGCAGCAAGTATACAACAACAGTCACGGACAGCCATTCTGTTGCTGCCTATTATACGTACACCTGTAACGGTATAACATTCACCAAAAACGGCAATAAACTCACAATCTCGACCACAAAAGAGTATCCGTCGGGCGTTGTTGCAACGGGATCGCGTACCATAGGCGATGACAGCAACCTCGCTTGGTGGAAATGCACAGATTCTTCAATTCAGCTCATAGCCACACCACTTGGCAAGACTAAAACTGTACGCAGTTATCTCAAAGTGCAGACGGTTACACCGTCCTATTACATCTATCTAAAAAAGTCCAGTGCTGACACATCTATGACTAATGGTGATAATAGATACAGCCTTAAGGGTGCTGTGTACACCGTTTACAGCGGCAATACAGCAGTAGCGACTATAGCCACGGACGCATCGGGATACGGATACACAAATGTTGCCCTCCAAAACGGACGGTATTCCATCAAGGAAACCACTTCTCCGAAAAACTACTACAAGGACGAAACAACGCATTGGGTAACGATTTCTTACGGAGACGCTGCATTAAATGTATCAGATGCTCCGATACCATTGGAGTATAGTATTAACCTCACGAAGACGAGTGCCAATGTCTCTATCACAAACGGCGACAGTGGA
>OGRU01000212.1_pt1 | contig 57289 bp, 43 predicted proteins | sample 1553541 | NCBI WGS metagenome assembly OGRU01 (sample SAMEA2580068, study PRJEB22360) | human gut metagenome | biome: human gut; feature: human-associated habitat; material: faeces | place: Denmark | collected 2008/2010
GATCAACCAATGCCTCTGCCGAATCTTTCAATGCCAAAATAAAAAACTTCAGAGCCCAACTGAGAGGCATATCTGACGTGAAATACTTTCTTTTTAGACTACAGAAAATCTATGCGTAATACACAGGATTTTCCCCCTGACCCGCTATCTGGAAACATTGCCGATCTTGGAGCCTTATCTTGGCGACGGCTCGTTCCGCCTGTACAACAAGGTATATGATTCCGCTACAGGCGGATGGTCAATGCAGAAGTTCACCAAAAACGAGGTCCCGAAGCGTGAGGCCAATACTAACAGGCAGCGTTCGGTGGTGACTTCGGCAAACTTCTCCGCAGAAGTGAAAATTATTGACGGACTGAAATTTACTGCTCAGTATGCTATTGACTATACCCATAGTCATGAGGATATTTACTATTCCCGCGTGACGCTTGACGGAATGGATTCTGCCGGGAATCCGAAGGGAAGTTCCAGAAGGGCGGACGCCTCATATATGAACTGGACCAATGTCGAGAGGCTTAACTTCGACAGAAAGTTCGCTGACAAGCACAGCGTGAGTGCGTATGCCGGCATTGAACTCAGGCAGGTAAAATATCAGACATTATATGCGACCGGCAGCGGCTTCATGAACGACAATATCCAGGAAGTGGGCTATGCTGACGAGTCGTCCAGAAAGGGCTACAGCTCAGCCAATGTCGAAAGGAAGATGTCTTTCCTCGGAAGAGCGGTATATTCTTATGATTCAAGGTATTACGCTTCTTTCAATGTCAGGCGCGACGGTAACTCAGACTTCGGAGAATACTCCAGATGGTCCAACTTCTGGTCAGCCGGTCTGTCATGGAATGTCCATAAGGAGAAGTTTTTCCATAGCGAACTGGTCAAGATGCTGAAATTCAAGGCCTCATTCGGATTCACCGGAAACTCGCGTGTCGATACCTCCGGAGCCGACGGAACATACGTTTACGGAAGCAGTTACTCCTATGCCGGGAGTACCGGAGCCATAATCGGTTCTGTGCCGAATCCGGGACTGTCGTGGGAGAAGACCAGGATGGTCAATGCAGGTGTACGCATCGAACTCAAAAAGATTCTCGACATCGAACTTGAGTATTATGACAATGTTACCAGCGATATGCTGAGCAAAATCTATGTCTCTCGCGTATTGTCCTCAGACAGAATATCTTCCAATATCGGAAGAATGAGAAACACTGGCATTGAACTTTCCCTTTCCAGCACCAATTTCGCCCGCAGGAACTTTACCTGGACGACGAATTTCAATATGGCGCACAACTCGAACAAGATACTTGAATTGTATAACGGTGTCCCTACAAGTTTCGGTTCATATGCGTGGATGGAAGGATATGACTCACAGACCTGGAACCTTGTCAGATGGGCAGGAGTTGACCCGAGCGACGGTTCTCCGATGTGGTATGACAAGAACGGGAACATTACACGGACTTTCAGCACTGCGAACAGGGTTCCGTCCAAGACCAGGACACCGATCCTGAGCGGAGGACTCGTGAACAACCTGAGCTGGAAAAACTGGACATTGTCATTCCAAATCAATTATCTGATAGGTGGTTACGCATTGCCTACCTATGCTGGCCTTTACTTTAAGGACGGATATGACATCATCAGTGAAAACCAGGCCGTGGAAGTCTATAAATACAGGTGGACCACGGCAGGTGTCCCTTCCAAGTTTCCGAAGGTCTCCAATATTTCTTCGAAGTCCGCGATGAACTCCACAAGGTTCCTCTACAACAGGACCAACTTCGACCTGACCAATGTGGCATTGACATACAACATTCCTCAGAGTCTGCTTGCGAAGATGAGGCTCAAGAGCGCTTCCGCTTCCCTCATAATCGACAATCTTTATCTGTTCACGCCGGACCAGAAGAAGGGCCTGAACTCTTATAAGACAATGATGTACGGCTATCCGCGCACAAGGACATTGACCCTGGGCATCAATGTCGGTTTTTAGGTCAATGCCGGATTCCGCAGGAGATTGAACATGAATATCAATGACAATATGAAGACTCTCAAGAATATATCAGCCTTTCTGATTCTGCTTCCTTTCGTGGTTTCATGCCATTTCCTGGAGGTGGAAAAGACAGGCAAGACATCTATAAAGAACTTTTACTCAGATGTTTATGCCCTGGATGCTGCGGTGAACGGCATTTATGGGCTTACGTATAAGTTCTATGATAACTATATGGTCCTGTACCCGGAAGTGGCAGGCGATCTCATCCGTTTCCAGTCATCAGCATCCGAGTGGAGGCAGCAATTCGATTTCATCTCGGATGAGAATGAGGAGACGACGGCGGTGGGATACATCTGGAAGAACGGATACGAGATTATTGCCAATGCAAATGAGGTCATCCAGTACGGATCTTCCGTATCCGACCGTTTTCCCCAGCAGGCCGCGACTGTCCGCAACTATATTGCCCAGGCCTACTTTCTGAGGGCGTTGGTTCATCTGGACCTCTGCCTCGTCTATGGCCAGACATATACGTACAGCAGTGATGCTTCCCATCTCGGGACTGCAGTCATGACCACGATACCCGATGTGAAGTTCAAGATTGCAAGAAGTTCTGCATCAGTTACTTATAAACAAATTCTGAGCGACCTCCAGACTGCGCTGGACATGTTTGCCGACGGCTGGACCAAGGGCTGTTTCTATGCGTCACCGGCTGCCTGCAAGGCATTGATGGCCAGGGTCTGTCTTTATATGGGAAAATATGCGGATGCCAAGAAATACGCTTCAGAAGTCATATCGGACTACGGTCTGTCATTGACACCGCGTGCGGATTATGTAGCGATGTTCTGTGGCCGTAAGGAGGGACAGGAGGCGATATTCAGGCTCAACGGCCTGTCGGGCGGTATGAAGTTGAGGTCAATGTTTGACTACACCAGTCCTCAAATGTTTCCGTCGGGCAAGCTTCTCGACATTTTCTCTTCTGATGCTCATGTCTGGACCGGTTCCGATGTCCGTTCTGAACTCCTTTCATATAAGGCCGCGGATGGTACCGAGTATTCTGGAGTGTGTATGAAATTTATTGATACTGAAGATATTGCTGAAGCGCAGAAGCGATATGACCCGTTTGTTCTCAGGCTTTCCGAGATGTATCTCATCAGGGCTGAGGCTGCCTGCCATGACGGTGATACCGATACTGCCGTTTCTGATATCGCGGCTCTGGAAGCCAGGGCTAGGGGAGTGAAGGCTTCTGATATCAATGTCACGTTTTCCGGCATTGATGATTTGGCCGGGATTATTCGGCGGGAGAGGGTCAAGGAACTTTTCCTGGAGGTCCACAGGTTGTTTGATTTGACCAGAAGGCATGAGACATTGACAAGGGATGCTGCTTGCGGCTCGTCAGTGTTGACATTGACTTATCCGGACGACAGGTTTGTTCTTCCGATTCCGCTTGTAGAACTGGATGCGAACAAGGCGATGCAGCCCAATCCGGTAAACAGTACACAGAGGTAGTTGATATTTAATGGTTATGAGGTTGATTGATAGAATTTTATGGAAGATGCCTTGTCTTTTGGCGGCATTGGCATTGACCGTGGCATGCAATAAGATTGAGACGTTTGACGGTGCTTTCGTTGCTTTCGACACCGCGAAATCGTCGGTGGTCAGCATTGATGCGGAAGGTGAGTTTACCGGCTCATATTCAGTGCATTATACCGGTCCGAAGCCGTCCGCTCCGATCGTTGTCAGTTTTGCAGTGACTTGCGGAGACGGATTGTCGGAAGGCATTGATTACAAGGTGGCTACTGTCGGCGGGAAGATTACGTTCATGCCCGGCATTTATGAGCAGACAATCAAGATTGACTGGCTGCCGCATGATATTGATGAGACGAAGGACAATACGGTCACGATAAGTCTTTTGTCGGCTGAAGGGGTTACGCTCGGTTATCCCGGACCCGACAGGCTGATGAAAGATTTGGTGATACGTAAATATCGTTCGAAATGATTAATTTTACTCAAGTTTCGCAAGTGCGAAACACCGCTTTTGGAGCCCGCGAGGGCGAGGGCAAGTCCCTTCCCCGAGGGGAGGGATTTAGGGTGAGGGTAACGTACACAAAAAAGTGCGTAGGCCTCAAGTCTTCTTAAGGAAGACAAACCTCCCATTTACGAAAATCCTCAGCAGGTTATCTAACGTGCGAAACTTGTAATCTTTTAATATTCCATCTGCCCCGAGAGCACTTCCTTCAGATAAGGGCCGGTGACAGACGCAGGATTGCCGGCCAGGTCCTCAGGCGTTCCCTTAGCCACCACATAACCGCCGCGCCTTCCGCCATCCGGACCCATATCGAAAATATAGTCCGCGCACTTGAGCACATCGAGATTATGTTCGATGACAATCACCGTGTTGCCACAGTCCACCAGCTTCTGAAGAACTCCCAAAAGCACCTTTATATCTTCAAAATGCAGGCCTGTGGTAGGCTCATCCAGTATATAAAGTGTGCTTCCTGTGTCCTTTCGGTACAATTCCGACGCAAGTTTCATACGCTGGCTCTCGCCACCGGACAACGTCACGGCAGACTGGCCGAGATGGATGTATCCGAGACCGACATCCACCAGCGCCTTCAGTTTCTGGGCAATCTTCGGAATCCCCTTGAAAAACTCATAGGCCACACTGATAGGCATCTCCAACACATCATTGATACTCTTACCCTTATACTTCACGGCGAGAGTGTCATCCTTATAGCGCTTGCCCCTGCACTCGTCACATACGACATTGACAGAAGGCAGGAAATTCATTTCGATCACCTTGATACCGGCACCCTTGCAGGCCTCGCAGCGACCTCCTGCGACATTGAAAGAAAACCTGCCGGGCCCGAAGCCGCGCACCTTCGCATCCGGAGTCTCGGCGAACAGGTTGCGGATATCATTGAAAACGCCCGTGAATGTGGCCGGGTTGCTCCTCGGCGTGCGTCCGATTGCGCTCTGGTCGATTTCGATGAGTTTGTCAATGTTATCGATGCCGACAACCTCCCTGTACGGCAGAGGGTGCAGCTTCGCACGATAGAACTTATTCTTCAGGACCGGCATAAGAGTCTCATTGATGAGAGACGACTTGCCGCTGCCGCTGACACCGCTGATGCCAATAAAGACACCGAGAGGAAAGTCAATGTCAATGTCTTTCAGGTTGTTGCCTGTCGCCCCGCGCAATCCCAGGAACTGTCCTGTGCCCTTCCTGCGGACGGAGGGAACTTCAATGCTGCGGGCACCCTTAAGATAATCCAATGTCAGTGAGTCCTTTACAATGCAGTGCCGAAGTGTCTCGGCATCAGGCTTCTGGCCCTTCAGGAGATACGGCACCGGAGCATTGAGACAAATCTTTCCGCCATTCTCTCCGGCGCCGGGACCGACATCCACAAGCCAGTCGGCATTGAACATGGTCTCCGCGTCATGCTCCACGACCATGACAGAGTTTCCCTCGTCACGCAGTTCCTTAAGCGAATTGATAAGCTTCCTGTTGTCACGCTGGTGCAGGCCGATGCTCGGCTCATCCAGAATATAGAGGACATTGACCAGTTTCGAACCGATCTGGGTGGCCAGACGGATTCGCTGGCTTTCACCACCCGACAACGAACTTGTGGCGCGGTCGAGCGACAGGTAGTCAAGCCCGACATCCAGCATAAATCCCGTCCTCTCAGAGAGTTCCTTCAATATATCCCTGGCGATGATGTTCTCCCTGTCGGAAAGATGAGACGGCAAGGCGGCAAACCACTCGGCCAATGCGGACATCTCCATGGCGGCAACCTCGGAAATGGTCTTGCCGTCAATCTTGAAACAGTTGGTCTGCTCATTCAGCCTCGTCCCGTGACAGACCGGACAGACAACCTTCTCGTCGATGTCTTCCACAATTCCGGGGAAGGAAACCATCTCGGAAAGAGCCCCGTCGCCCACACGGAAAAGTTCGTCCGAGCCGAACACTATCAATGATATCGCCTCATCCGGAATCTCCGAAATCGGGTCGTACAACGAGAAATCATATCTCCTTGCAATAGAGCGTATTATGTCGAATTTTCTAGTTTCCCGAACCTTTCCCAGCGGCACGATTCCGCCATCAGCAATGGAAAGACTGCGGTCAGGAATGATATTGTCAATGTTTACGTCCACTATCTTGCCGAGGCCCTTGCAATGCGGGCAGTAGCCTTCCGGCGAGTTGAATGAGAACGAATGCGGAGCCGGCTCCTGAAGAGAGACACCGGAATCCGGATCGACCAGATGCTTCGAATAATGCTGGAGCACACCGGTCTCCATGTCCAGAACGGCGACAGAGCCTTTTCCCCGTGTCAATGCCAGTGAAACCGAGTCCTTTACACGCTTGTCATCTCCCGGGACAGGCTTCAGCTTATCCACGACAAGCTCGATGAAATGCGCCTTGTATCTGTCCAGTTCGGTTACTCCCGAAAGGTCCCTCAGTTCCCCGTCGATTCTGGCCTGGGTGAATCCCCTCTTGCGAAGCTGGTCAAACAGTTCCCTGTAATGACCCTTACGGCCCCTCACGAGCGGAGACAGGAGATAACACTTCCTGCCATTGTAATTACGCATAATCAGGCTCACTATCTGCTCGTCAGTATAGCGGACCATTTCCTTACCGGTGACAGGAGAATATGCACGGGATGCCCTGGCATACAGAAGTCTCAGGAAATCAAAGATTTCCGTAATGGTTCCGACTGTAGAGCGAGGATTGTTTCCCGTGGTTTTCTGCTCAATGGCAATGATAGGGCTGAGGCCGTTTATCTCTTCCACCTCCGGCTTTTCCAGCACTCCCATAAAGTGCTTGGCATAAGTGGACAAAGTATCCATATAACGTCTCTGTCCTTCCGCATATATCGTATCGAAGGCCAATGACGATTTGCCGCTTCCGCTCAATCCTGTGACAACCACGAATTTACCACGTGGAATATCCAGGCTTACACCCTTGAGGTTATGAGCCTTGGCACCCCTGATTTCTATATAGTCTGTCTTTTTCATCCTTGTCTGCCCTAATTCATTCCATCAAATACAATACGACTTGTGGCCGGCCAAAACCGCGTTTTAGCCAGCCACAAATCTACGATTTTTTTTGGTATTAGAGAAGAGACTTCACTTCTGCCCCTTCCTGAGCGCCGCTCTTCACATCTTCCGGGATTGTTGTCTTCACGTATGTGGTAACTTCACCATTGGATGTCTTGAGCTGGAGCTTGCCGTCGCTGATTTTGGCATTGTAGAATGAGCCCCATGGCTTGCCGTCAGCATAATAGCCGGACAGCACGGATTTCTCCAGGGACCATGTTCCATTATAGTGGCGATAACGTCCTTCCTGAAGCTGCTGCCAAATGTCAAATCTGTCAGGAGATGTAAACTCCAGATATACTGTAATGCCGTAAGTCTCACCCTTCGTGGAGATTGCTGACACGTCCTCGAGTTTCCACTGTCCAAACACATCGTCAGTGCCGATTTTCTTCTCCTTGGAGCAGGCAACAGAAATCATTGCGGCAGATGCCATTGCAATGAAAAGATATACTATTTTCTTGATTGTCATAACCTTAAGTCTTTATTAACCATATCTACTAGAGCCATCCTCCATTTTCGCTCTTCACGCCTCTTGCAACGAGAGAGAAGGTCTTGGAGATTTCCATTCCTCCGATATTGCTGCCGCCACCGATAATATTTCCGCCGGCAATAGCCTTGACGGTAATTGTGGCATTTCCCGTCCTGGTAGGAGTGATGACAAGACGGCCGAGTTTGACGATAGGGTCGGAATCAAGTCCAATCTTGGCTTTATCCTCTGCTGAAATCTCGACACCTCTATAGGTAAGGCCAGCATAAGATGAACCGAAGATAGATTCAAGGCTGATTACCTGCTCACTTCCGACAGCAGCTGTAAGACAAGGAGTTCCCTCAATCTGCATGAAAAGTTTCCATGTGTCCACTGAACCGGTTCCCATCTTGCCCTTGTACTTGCTGAGCGTAAGATTGCCGACATTGCCGTTAGAATATATCAATGTGCGCTTGGTACCTACACAGAACTGGTCAATGTCATTGACAGATGTCAGAAGCATTGCCTTGAACTCATCCTTGGTGCAGGTCTTGCCCAATTTCTTCATATATGACAGTCCGAGAGCCGCTACACCGGAAACATGTGGACATGCCATGGATGTTCCCTGCATATAGCCGTAACCGTTTCCGTCATATAACTCCATACCATAATATCCGTCATAGTATTTTACGCCGACAGGCATGGTAGAAAGTATCTGGCCCTCCTCTTCTTCAATTCCGGTGGTGTAGAGTTCTCCACCAGGAGCAGCGATATTACAGCCATAAGAATAGTTGGTGTAACCTGTAGGCTTGTTGTCAGAAGCAAATGCAGTTACGGCGATAATGTCATACAATGCACCAGGATAGTCAGCAAGGCTGGCGTTCTCGTTTCCGCCCGCGAAGATGGCCACACCTCCATTGATAGGATTGTCAAGGCCTTTCTTCTTCCTGTCCATCGACTCGAAATAACGGATGGCATCCACCTCTACACCTGCGGCGCGATAGTATGCATCGTCATTTCTATAGTACCCTGCAGTAACACCCCATGAGCACTGGAGAATGCTGGCACCGTTGTCGGCAGCATATTTTATGGCTGCGGCCACGTCCTCTGTCGGGCATCCCTCTCCGCCTGAGAAAATCTGGCAGGACATAATCTTGACACCGTCGTTGTTTCCGGTACCACCTGCGATACCGCAGACTCCGGTGCCGTTGTTGTTCACGGCAGCGATAGTTCCTGCAACGTGGGTTCCGTGACCGGAATCAGAATACGTAGTGTTCTTGCTGACAGTATTCCATGTCACATCACCCTGCTTCTTGTTAAAGTTATATCCGTGGATATCATCTACATAGCCATTGCCGTCGGAATCCTTTCCGTCCTTGGTCTCCTTAGGATTGGTCCACATGTTCGCCTTGAGATCAGGATGGGTATAGTCCACACCCTCATCCACAACAGCCACGATGATGGAAGGGTCACCGGCTGTAAGATTCCATGCATCGACGACATTGACATCAGCTCCCGGCACTGAGGTTGCGACCGGCTTGCCTTTTTCCGTGCTCAACAGATCCCACTGATTGGAGAAGCTAGGGTCATTGAAAGGTGCGGCAGTTCCTGCAGCCTTGGTGTTTGCACCCGGCTTGAACGGCCTCGGCATCAGCTGCTTCGTGGAAACAGGCTGAACAATGGAGTTGAACTGGATCCTGCTGATTTTCTTTTCAGCTGACATCGAGAATGCGAGATTTTCCAAATCAGTTCCCTTCTCGACTTTGATGACATACCAGCGGTCGAGTCCGAAACGCTGTTCCTCTGAGTAGTCGCCGGAAACCTGCGGGAAAACTCTTCTGCAGGAAAGGGCGCCATAGGAAGCGGCCAGACTATCGACTTTGTCTGTCCCCGATATGTTCTTGTCAACATAGATAAGGAGAGATTCGCCGTCAGCGTCTTCAGGCAAGTTCAGGATTTTCTCCATGTCCGGAGAGGATGGTTTGCCGGAGTTTGGCAATTCCTGTTTGCAGCCAACCAGAATTGCGGATGCTGCCAATGCTAATGTAATGAATCTTGTTTTCATTATGTTCTTATTATTCTTAATCTCCATATTCCCATGGAACCGGGCGGTCTTCACTAAAATAAGACCGGACTCCGGTCCTCATTCAGAATGAGAAACCGAGTCCGACATTGATAGTATTCTTGATAGCCTCAGATGAAATGAGATATGAAACATTGAGAGCAACACCCTTGAATGCCACGCCGGCTCCTACAGAGGCGAACGATGGCATCACGCTGTCTCCGCCATAGTGGTAACCTGCACGGAAGAAAGCAAGGTCCTTGAAAGCATACTGTGCACCGAGTGATGCGGCGAAACCTCCTTTGAAATAGTAGTTCGCATCGAGTGCAAAGTCAATGCTGTGAGACTTTCCAGCCTTGAGAGTATAAGCTCCGGCCACCACAGCTGCTGCAGGAATGCTGAAAGAACCTGTCTTGTCAGACTTTACGCTGGAGCCCACATTGGAGACTCCTGCTGTGATATTCACACCTGCAACTCTGTAAAGGGCGAATACGTCTGCTGAAACCGCATTATATGAAACGCCATCCGCAAGACTCTGTGATGCGTAGTGGAAATTCGCTCCGAGAGAGAGGTTCTTTATGATCTTCACACCCAGACCTGCATTGAACATAAGATCTGAAGGAGTAAATGTTCCTTTGCCATCGATAACATCATATTTGGCACCCATCTGGTAAGCACCGCCGATAGTGACACCGATAATCTTTCCGAAACGCATTGTGGCGCCGCAGTTCAAGTTGGTCGATTTCACTCCCTTAGGTGCCCAGTTCTGATATGAAAGGCCGAAATCGCCTTTTTTCTCGCTGAACGGAATGACAGCCGGATTTCTGAAAGAAGCGTATGCAATCTCAGATGAAGATGCGAGACCGGCGCTGCCCATTGCTGATGTTACCGGGCTTCTGTCGATGGCCATGAACGGCATTGCCACATCACCCTGAGCCTTCAGTCCTGTTGCAGAAGCGACCAGACACAGGGCGGCCGCTGATATTTTAAGAACAAGTTTCATTATTTCTTGATTATTGTCTGATTATACTCTTTGGAACCGATTGTGAATGTAGCGTTGTAGATACCAGGCGCAACATTCTTGAAATCAATCTGCGCAGGCTCGAACGCACTTGCATTGACAGTCTTGTCAATGACAACCTGACCGGTCTGTGAAACGATCTTCACCTTCGCTGCAGCCAAATCCTGTCCTGTAGCAAGGTTCAGGGTTGTGGTCACAGGGTTAGGATATGCACTGTAAACCGTGCTCTTCGCCCTTGCGAGAATCACAAACTCTGCTGTTGCAGAAGCGTTTCTAGGGTCCTTTGCAGTTACGGTCACTGTAGTATGGCCATACTTGAGGACAGTGCAGATAAGTGAATTTTCCCTCGGAGTGAAGAATGCGACTGAAGGGTCACTTGCAACGACCTCGTATGTAAGTCTGTCACCGTCAGGGTCAGAGAAATACTCGGAAAGGTCGATTGTGAACTCTCCCTTGTTGTTCTCAAGACGGTTCTCGATATCTTTAATCTTGGCCGGAGCATGATTCACCTTGATTGTATATTTCAATTTGTAAGTAGCCGACATGCCATAAGAATCCTTAGCTGTGATTATTCCAGTATATTCACCTTCCTCAGCATCGCTTCCGGTGATGGTGATATACCAGTTTCCTGAAGGAGTCTTGGACATCACATCAGCCTCCGAGCCCTTAGTATAAGTTACGGTAAACTCATGACTGTCAGGTTCGATTATAGTGACAGGAATCTCTACCACATCGGATGCATTCAAAGAAAGTTCTCCATTATAATCAACTTTGATTATAGGAGGATTGTTCGAACCTGTAGAAATCTCAGCGACAGAGGTACCTTCAGAATAGCTGCGACCGTATGAATAAGCCGCCATCTTCACATAGTACTTCGAGTTGAATTCAAGACCTGAAACATAGCCGGTAACCTTGGCACCTACCTTTCCTTCAGGAGAAAGTGAAGTATAACTTACATTGGAAGACGGCTTCTTGAATGTACTGCTCTCTACAGCAGCCTTATCCTTTCCATAGATTACCATGTAACCGAAAGCCTTCTCGCCTTTGGAATCGGCAGTAAGTGTCCATGTAAGGTCAATATTGTTTGAGCGTCCCTCAGCTTTCATATCCTTAACGGCAGCAGGGGCCTCATCAGCGCCATAAGTAATCGCGCCCATAGCATCCACGAGACCGCCAATCTTGTATGAAGAACTGAGAAGTGAGGTATTTGCGCTCTTCAGAAGTTTCTCCTTAAGCATATCATTGGTAAATCCGGGACCTCCGCAATATGAAACTACGAGGGCAGCAACACCTGAGACATGAGGACATGCCATAGATGTACCTGTAAGATTGCCGTACCGTCCGTTAGGAAGAGTACTTACGATATCCGTACCAGGGGCAGCGATATCGCACCAGTTTCCATAGTTTGAATAGCTTGCCTTCGTACCATCCTTGGAAATGGCACCGACTGCGATGACAGGAGCGTAATTCGCAGGTGCACCATTTTCGATTCCGTCATTACCGGCAGCGAAGATTACCACACCACCCTTCATCATGGAATTAGGCAGCTGATTTCCGGAATTGTCACAGCCTGCATACTTGATAAAGTAATCTACAGCTGCTCTGTCTGAATCTTGAATGGTAGCACTTATTGCAGCCTGATATTCGTCACCTGTGAGTTTACCGTCACCATCTTTATCATAGCTGTAACCCCAGCTGTTCTGGCTGATGACAGCACCATGATCAGCACCCCACTTGATGGCAGCAGCTGTATTTCCGGTCTTGTTTTCTCCATTGACTTCCTTGAAAATCTGGCAGGACAGGATTCTCACGCCCTTGGAACCAGCTTTAAAATCACCGCCGGCAACACCACAAACACCTTTGCCGTTATTGTTTACGGCTGCAACTGTTCCTGCTACATGAGTACCATGACTTCCTGCATAGATGACCTGGTTTCCGTCAACAGCATTATAGTGTCCTGACTCAAGGCAGTTCCATGCAAGGTCAGGATGGTTCAGATCCACACCTTCATCGACTACAGAGACAATGACTTTCTCGCTTCCAGTAGTATAGTTTGCCCATACGTCAGACACATTGATGTCATAACCTTTTCTGGTATTGTTCACATATCCCCAATGATTGCCGAAATATGTGTCATTAAAAGCCTGATTCTTGATCTTCCTGCGCTTCTCCACCAATTCGATGCCATCGAGAGACTCAAGTTCATTGTCAGCTTTTGTCAATGATACAGACTCGTCAAACTGGATGATATACCATTTGTGGAGACCTTCCTTTCTGGTTCGCGGCTCAAATTCTCCCGCGTCAGGGAACAGTCTTGTCATAGATTTGATACCAAGATCCTGCATCAGGGCGTTCAATCCCGCAGAACGGGTTGCGGCGTTTCCTGCAGCGAGGTCCTCTTCCACAAGGGAAGTAAGCTCATCAGACAGCTTTACGATGACCTCACCTTCGATGTAGTCTCCGTTTTCAGAAGAAGTCTGTTCCTGTTTCTCAGCAGGATTCACCACGACTTCCTCCCTTGCGCAGCCATACATGAGCACGGCAGCAGAAAGTGCAATAAGTACTCTTTTCATTGTAATTTATTGTAATTAATTTTCCTTTAGGCCATGAATGAAATCCACGACTTTGAGCAGTGACTCCTCATTCTTCCACTTGATCTTGTTGGCTTTGAAAAAGGCGTCTGCCGCGGACTTATCCACAAATGACAAATATAATACATCTTTTTTCGTGGCAGGCAAAATATCCGAATTTATTTTCAGATAAAGTGTCTCAATCGTCGGAAATACCTTTCCTGCAGCCCTTTTGGACAATGCCTGGGTAATATCCATGTTGACAAGCAGTGTCGCACTGTCCCCAAGCAGAGAAGTTACATTCTGGCTGGAAGCAGTAGCCGACGAGATTCCATAACCGATATCCGTCTTAGCCATCTTGTCCTTATCGACCTCGACGCTCCTGAGGACATAGCCCTTGTCGTCAGAAGCGACGACCTTCATCATCCTGCCCCAAACGTTGAGATAAGTTGCAGATTCAGTCACAACAGACGAAACCTGTACCATTTCTGCCGACATGATGACGCCGTTTTCGATATAATGAAGTTTTCCGTCAATGATATTGAAGTTGACTTCCTTGGATTTCAGTACATTGCCGTTAGTCATACGGATGTCTCCCCTGACGAAATCCTGAACGAGATAAGGCCATGTGTCCATAGGCTCATAATTCTGGGCTCTTGCGACCGAAAGACCGAGCAGGCACGATACGACCGCCACGGCAAAAAATCGTAAATACTTCATAATGTTTAATTTAAACGATTTGATTCAACTAACTTAAAACAGCACGAGGCTGACTGGAATACAGCCAACCTCATGCCAAAAAGTCAAAAAAGAGTCAAACTTATTTCTTTGTAAGAGTACAACCCTCAGCGTATTGTTCAAAATATCCGAAATTTCCATTAATTTCAGCATACAAGCCGAACGGAGAAACTGCCAATGTCTTACTATCACTGAGCGTCAGTGTAATATCTCCCTTATCCGTACCCGCAATAAAGATAGGATACGCATCCTGATAATCATATCCTACTTTCTGACGAGCTGAAATAGTCATGACAGTTTTAGATTCATCCACAACTGCAGTATAGATATTCTTCCCCTGAGCAGATGTGAGACCCATCTGGGTTGCCGCGAATGGTTCAAGGTCCTTCACGAGGAGTTTACTGTAAGTATTATCTCCCTCCACTGCCTCAATAGTCACATTCATAGGAAGATTTCCACTCTTTTCACTGGCAATCGTACCTGTCCAAGTACCGAAGAATTTAGCGAGAGGATGATCCTTGTCGTTGATAGTAAAATTGATACTGTTGAAACTACCGGTAGCGACACCATCAGTAACGCTTGCAAGAGACATAGAGAAACTAAGGTTCCCTGTAAATTTATCTCTCAGATTCTTAACAAGAACCTGCACATTCTTCTCAGTCTCACCAGGTGCAAAATTGAGCACACCTGAAGCAGGCTCGACAATTTCGTAGTTAGTTCCAGTCTTGGCTGTTCCGTCAGTTGCTTTAACTGTTACAGTCACCTCTTCTGAGCTGGCATTATATACATGAACAGGAACGGCAACAATACCGGCATCCTCATTGACAGTATAACTGCCATTGCCGAATGATACGAACTTCTCATGCTGGAATGACTCCTTTCTGTTGCAGGACGCAAGTACTGCAAGCACTGCAACAGCTGAAAGCATATATTTAATTGTTTTCATATTGTTCAATTTAGAGATTTTGAAAAACACTACAGAGAATAACCGTCATTCTGAACAAGGTTATTATTGACCTTGATCTCATACTCAGGGATAGGCCAGCAGAAATGACAGTCTGTAGCAGCGAGTACTCTCTGCTCGTAATAAGGGCCTGTCATGAGAATGTGAGCGTCGCTTGCTGCTGTCTGAGGAGTTCTGATACCAGCAGGATCACCCCATCTCTTGAGGCATGACATACGGAGACCTTCACCGACCGTCTCTCTGAACCATTCTTTCTTGATATTTGCCATGGTAGCTGCAGTTTTTACGGCACCACGCTCCTCCTGAAGAGCCTGCAGGTAAGTCGTAGCCTTGCCTGCATCACCTGCCTGGAGATATGCCTCTGCAGCAATAAGATACTGCTCGCCGATAAGCAATGGTTTCACAGCCTGAGCGCCATTGTCATTACCTGTATAAAGAGCAGGGTTTCCAAGATACTTCGCAAACACTGTTATACCACCATAACGTGCACCGTTAGCCATGAAAGGATACATGTCCGTAGCAAACCAGGCTGCCTTTCTGAGATCACCTGCATCATAAGAATTGATGAGGACCTGGGTAGGGATATAGTATGAAGAGAAGTATTTTCCCTTAGCGTCACTTCCCACACCACCTTCACCCATGTACATCTGGTTAGCAGCCACGCCTTCCTGCTTGGAAGCGTACATCTGCATGATAGGCTCAGTACCTGCATCTTCAGTATATTCCTTAGCCATGGCCGTAACTGTAGAAGCCAATGCGTAGTGGCCTGTAGAAATGACCTTCTCAGCATACTGGGCTGCCATCTGATAATTCTTGGTATCAAGGAAATATCTTGCATAAACCGCATTGACAGCATCAATTGTAGGAGCCATTGCACGAGCCTCACCTTCCACTTTTGCAAAGATAACCGCAGCTGAATCGAGGTCAGCCTTAATCTGATCATAAACGGCTTTCACAGTAGCTCTGGCAGGTTTCTCAAGCTGATTGTAAACGAGTACAAGAGGAACGCAGAGCTCGGTTCCTGCAGTAGAAGCATCATAAGCCTTTGCGAAATGACGTGCAAGTGTCAAGTATGAACATGCTCTGTAGAAATAACCGTCACCTTTCAAATAACGCGCAGCTGCACGGAGCGACGGATCCACGTTGTCCGCATTTGCAATAGCGATATTGTAGTTTTTGATGGCACCGTAGTTGTTTGCCCATACAGTCTCCACATATTGGCTACCGGCATTGAAAGTTTCATTTGCCATGTGCTCGGCACCATAGTGGTTGTTGTAGTTCACGGTAGCATTGAAACCATCACACATGATTTCTGAGGTCTGAGAGTTTGCTCCATAGAACATTGCCCTGAATGAAGCATGAAGACCATTGTCGAAAGCGGTAATGTCAGACTCCGACACAAAGAGACGTTTGCCTTCCTCGTAGGCTATTGCGCTCTCCGGAGTGAGATTCAGGTCGCATGATGCAAGCATCAGTACTGCCGCGCCTGCCGCAAATGTATATTTGAGAATATTTGTCATAACATTCATTTTAAATAAGTTCTGCATCATGATTAGAATGTGAGTTCGAGACCGAACAGATACTGCTTGGAGTTACCTACGAAACCGTATGTCACATTCGAGTCGATCTCAGGGTCGATACCTGAATACTTGGTGAAAGTAAGAAGGTTACGTCCTGTGAATGAGAGTTTGAGACCATTGACTACATTCTGCTTGCCGAGGAGTCTTCTCGGGAAGTTGTAAGCTACCTGGAGGTTCTTCAGACGGAGGAAACTTGCGTTTTCGATAAGGTGAGTATCGAACTGCATTTCCTGGCCCTTTGACCAATCCGGGAACTTGGCGTTCGTATTCTCAGGTGTCCAGAAATCGTTTACTTCCTTGTTCAAGTTGTCATTTGAAAACTTGACTGGGTTTGAATAGAAGTAAGCATCGTTGTTCATGAGATACTTGCCGATGACATAAGAGAAGTCGGCAACCATAGAGATTCCTCTCCATCCTCCTGAAAGGCTGAAACCGCCGTTGATAGGTGCATGAAGCTTGAATCCGGTGTTCTGGGTAAGGTCGGCCTCAGCATACTTCTTGGTTGTCTCGTTCTTTGTGGTAACATCCTTATTCTCTCCTGGAACATACCACATCTGACGTCCGTCAGCAGGATCCACACCAGCCCAGATAGGAGAATAATATGAAACCGGCTGTCCTACTACATAAGCAAGACCGGTTTTTGCGATTTCCCAACGGTTGAGGCCATTGAAAAGTTTGGTAATCTTCTCGCGGTTGTAGTTGAATGTGGTGTTGAATCTGAAGAAATAATCCCTTCCCCTGAGGATATCCACACCGAGAGTGACATCAAGACCATTGTTTGCAAGACTTCCCACGTTAGCTGTAAGTGATGAGAATCCTGAAGTATATGGATAAGGAACATCCATCAACATTGAAGTAGTTGTTCTGTTGTAGTATTCGATATCGAAATCGAGAACGTTGAACACTCTACCTGTCAAGGCAACTGTAAAGAGACCCTGCTTCTCCCATGTAAGTTTAGGGTTGCTAGGCTGGCCGATAATCATCGATGACAAGTTCGCATACTGAGTTGTGGAACCGATCATTGCAAGGTGCTGATAATCACCGATAGATGCGTTACCCTGGGTACCGTAGCTGACCTTGATGTTAAGGTCGTCGATAGCATTCACACTTCTGAGGAAAGACTCTTTCTTAAGTTTCCACATACCGCCGACTGACCAGAAAAGCGCATTACGGCTCTGGTTACCGAAACGGGATGAAGCATCGTTACGGACAGTCAAGTCGAATATATACTTTCCGAACATGCTATAGTCTGCATGACCGAAGAATGAAAGGAAGCGGCTCTCTGAGAATGACTGTGAAATTCTTCTTGTGTCAGCTTTTCCCTGGGTCATGAGCATAAGCCTGTCATCAGTGATACCCGATACGGACGCAGAATAGAAGTCGCTGTAGTTCTGGATACCCTCATGACCTGCGAGAAGTGAGATTTCGTGATCATTGTTGATGTCGAATGAATACTCGATGGTGTTGGTGATGGTAGCAGTGTACATCAGCTGAGTACTGCGGGCTCTTGAACCATTTCCCGGATCAGCAACGAATGAAGGATATTGCTTGGTATCATTAAGATAGAAACCTCCGTCGATACCGGCAACAGACTTGATGTAGAAATTCTTGAAAGGATTGAGCTCGATAGTAGCATTTCCGATGAATCCGTAACGGTCATTCCTAGGAACGACCATCTTCGCATAGTAGTATGAGTTATACAATCCTGTAGGATATACCTCCGGATATTCCTCGCCTGTTGCGGAGTCGATAGCTGGATAGAGAGGGTTGAGGACATAAGAAAGACCTCCCATCATGTAACCTGCATTACCACCTGAAACACTACCCCAGTTGCTGTTCTTCTGGCTTTTGGTATAAGAAGCTGAAAGGTTCATACCGACTTTCAACCAATCCTTCGGACGACCCTGAACATTTGATCTGAGGGTGTATCTGTCGAAGTAGTTGTCGATGGTAGTACCTCTCTGATGGAACTGTGAAGCACCTACCATATAGGCAACCTTCTTTCCACCGCCTTCTACAGTAACGTCGTTCTGATACTGAGGGTTGTTGAATCTCTGATAGTAGTTGTACCACTTGGTATCAGCGTCATAACCCTTGTCTGTGAAGGTAGATTTGATGGCCTCAGGGCTCTTGATACCTGCACGTACCCAGAATTCCTTAAGTTCAGGACCTGACATCATGTTCTTGTAGAGAGTCATGTCAGCGATGGTAGAGATACCTGCCTGGCTTCTGATGGTGACAGTAGCCTTGTTGTCATAAGAACCTGCCTTTGTGGTGATGTAAACGACACCGTTTGCCGCACGTGAACCATAGATAGATGTAGCAGACGCATCCTTGAGGACGGAAATGCTGAGAATATCGTTAGGGTTCATCGACATGATGGTTCTTGAAGATGACTGCATACCGTCGATGACGTACAGAGGCTCCGAACTTGAAGAAAGGCTACCTGTACCGTGAATCTTGATGGATACGTTATTATCACCGGCCACACCACCTGATGTGAGGACTGACATACCTGCAACCTGTCCCTGAAGCTGGTCCAGAGCTGAAGATGAAGGAGCGTTCTTGATAGCCTCGGACTTTACAGTGGTAACTGAACCTACGAGGGAACCGACCTTCTTGGCGGTACCGTAACCTACAACGACAACATCCTCGAGGACAGTTGCGTCCGGCTGGAGTTTGCAGTTAAGTACTGTTTTACCATTGAGGGCAACTTCCTGGGTCTTGTAACCCATAAAACTGAACACAACCACTGCATTGTCCTTGGAACCTGCAGGAACGGAAATACTGTATTTTCCGTCAGCATCAGCGGAAGTACCTATCCTGGTGTCCTTCACCATTACAGAAGCTCCCGCGATAGTCTCGCCGTTAGAAGAGTCCACAATGGTACCTGTCACTACCACGTTCTGCGCGGAAGCCGACAGTGCTGTGAAGAACATTGCCATGACTGTAAAAAGAATACAAATCTTTTTCATAAGCAATTACTTTAGTTTAACATTAATATATTTTCGTTTTTTTCTTATATGCTCTATCGCAAAGTTCTAAAATAAATTTGTAAAAAACAACTACTCCAGACTATGTTTTTATTAGCATTCAATGACTTTTAACGATTAAATTATCAGTAATTTTGCGAAAAAAAGTTACATCTTCTTACAATATGTTATTATAAAAGTCTAAAAATCGGGAATTTACAATTTTAAGACATAGCAGGAAAACGTAACCTATACATCCCATTTCATGGTTTAAACGTTTAGAAAAATTCAACAAAAAAAATCACATACCCGCATGAGCACGAGTATGTGACCTGTATATTATATGGTATTCCGCCCGGCAAAGCCCACCTGACTTCACCAAAACGGGACTATTCCTGGTCGGAAGTGAAGAACTTGTACTGGAACAGAATCAGGTAAAAGGCACCTACCGTAACGCAGCTGTCCGCAAAATTGAACACCGGTTCGAAGAAGCGGAACGGATGTCCGCCCACTAAAGGCATCCATGATGGCCAGGTCGTATCGATCAGCGGAAAATAGAACATGTCCACCACTTTTCCGAACATCACCGGAGCATAACTTCCTCCGAACTGAGCGACCTCATAAGGCGTCGAAGCCGAGAAAACCTGACCATAGAAAAGACAGTCAATGATATTGCCCAGCGCCCCCGCCGTTATCAATGTCAGTCCGACAAGGACTCCTGTCGGAACATGCTCATATCGCACCTCAGCACTATCCTTTGCAGATATCTTGCGGCCTTTCACATTGAGGGTAGTAATCCACCAGCAGAGGAACCCGAAAAGGAGCAGACGGAAGAAGGTCAATGCGAATTTTCCAGCCATTCCGCCGAACTTCATGCCGAAAGCCATGCCCTCATTCTCGATGAAGAGAATCTGGAACCAGTCCCCGAACACGCTGAAGTGCTCTCCGATGGACATATTAGTCTTGACCAGAACCTTTATGATCTGGTCGGCAACAACCAATATAATACCTAAGATGAGAAGTAACCTTCCTCTGTTGTTCTTCATATGTTACCTGCCGCCTTTGCTGAGTTTTTCCTTAGCCTCTACAGTAAGTGTCGCATGAGGGACAAGACGAAGCCTCTCCTTAGGTATGAGTTTTCCTGTCATGCGGCAGACGCCGTAAGTCTTGTTTTCGATACGGACAAGAGCCGCCTCAAGATTCTGGATAAACTTGTACTGACGCTGGGCCAGCTGGCTTGCCTCCTCACGAGAAAGCTGCATGGCACCATCATCCTCAACGGTCTTGAATGAAGGAGTGGTATCCTCGATGTCATTCGTGCCATTGTGCATAACGACATGTCTGAGAGTATTGTACTCAGCCTTAGCCTTTTCAAGCATGTCGATAATGATCTTCTTGAACTCGGCAAGTTCCTCGTCGGTGTAACGGGTCTTTTCAGCCTGATCGTTCTTCAAATTGTCTTCCATATCAATAATTATTAGTTGCGGGTTACCGCAATTTTAATTGCAGTTTCATTCCACTCGACCTCGGCAAGGCTGCTGTCAGCGTCTGCCAAAGGTTTGAGAACCAAGGTATTTGCCAATGTCTGTGAGCAAACATAATCCTTGTATGACTTGAGCGCTTCCTCGATTTCGGCATAGGCCTCGCCATCCGCGAACACCGTTGCCTCCACCTTATCGGTAACGTCGAAGTCGCTCTCCTTACGGATATTCTGGATTCTGTTCACCAGTTCACGTGCAACTCCCTCGTTCTTGAGTTCAGGAGAAACCTCTATGTCCAGAGCCAATGTCAAAGGTCCGTCCGTAGCGACGAGCCATCCCGGCATATCCTCGGATGAAATCATATAATCGCCAGGATTGAGGACAACCTCTCCGCCTTCAAGATTAAGAGCATATGCATTGCCCTGGGCCTCAGCTGCCTGTATGGCATTGATCTCCTGCTGGGAAATCTGGCCGAAGGCTGCTGCAATCTCTTTCATCCTCTTTCCGTAGGTCTTTCCGAGGGTCTTGAAGTTAGGTTTGATCTTCTTGGTGATGATACCGGTGGTATCGGAGATGAATTCAGCCTCTTTTACATTGACCTCACCCAGAATGAGCGACTTCACTTTCTCGAGCTGCTCGCGGACCTTGTCTGAGATGACAGGGATTACGAGTTTCGAGAGCGGCTGGCGGACCTTGATGTTCACCTTGCGGCGAAGCGCGAGTACCATTGATGATGCTCTCTGCGCAAGCGCCATCCTCTCTTCGAGGTCCTTGTCAATGACAGATTCGTCGTAATCCGGCATGAGCACGTAGTGAACTGACTCCTCTCCGCCAGGAACGAGGTCCTTGTAGAGCTGGTCCATGTAGAACGGAGCGATAGGAGCCGCCAGGATGGAGATGGTCTTGAGCACTTCGTAAAGTGTCTGATATGCAGCGAGTTTGTCCTCGTTGTCGGCGCTTCCCCAGAAACGTTTCCTGTTCAGGCGCACGTACCAGTTGCTCAGGTGGTCGCAAACGAAATCCTGAATCATACGGCCTGCAGAAGTGACGTCGAAGTCCTCGTAAGAAGCCTTGACATCCTTTATCAATGTGTTGAGCAGGGAGATGATCCATCTGTCGATTTCAGGACGGTTCGCGTATGGAACTGCCGGAGCCTGAGGGTCGAAGTTGTCAATGTTCGCGTAAAGCGCGAAGAATGAGTATGTGTTGTAGAGAGTTCCGAAGAATTTTCTTCTGACCTCATCCACGCCTTCTTCATCGTAACGGAGGTTGTCCCATGGCTGCGCATTGGTAAGCATGTACCATCTGAGGGCATCCGGTCCGAACTTGTCGAGCTGCTGGAACGGATCCACTGCATTGCCGAGACGCTTGCTCATCTTGTTGCCGTTCTTGTCGAGGACAAGTCCGTTGGAAATCACGTTCTTGAATGCAGGGGTCCCGCTGATCATCGTATGGATAGCATGAAGGGTGTAGAACCATCCGCGTGTCTGGTCAACACCTTCCGCGATGAAGTCAGCCGTGCATCCGAACTTAGGCTCGCCGAGAGCACGGAGGCCTTCCTGTGCAAACGGCATGGCACCTGAGTCGAACCACACGTCGATAAGGTCGCTCTCGCGGGTCATCTTCTTTCCGGAATCAGAAACGAGATATACATTGTCAACGTAAGGACGGTGAAGGTCGATCTTGTCGTAGTTCTCCTTGCTCATGTCAGCAGGGTCGAAGCCATTGTCCTTCAACGGATTGCTTTCCATGAATCCGGCAGCGACCGCCTTCTCGATTTCAGCATAGAACTCTTTCAGGCTGCCGATGCACTTCTCCTCCTTGCCGTCTTCTGTACGCCAGATAGGAAGCGGAGTACCCCAGAAACGGCTTCTGGAGAGGTTCCAGTCCTGAATATTCTCAAGCCACTGACCGAAACGGCCTGTACCGGTAGATTCAGGTTTCCATCTGATGGTCTTGTTCAATGCCACCATCTGGTCCTTGACTGCCGTGGTCTTGATGAACCATGCGTCGAGCGGATAGTAAAGCACCGGCTTGTCTGTTCTCCAGCTGTGAGGATAGCTGTGGACGTGCTTCTGGATCTTGAATGCACGGCCGTCCATCTTCATCATCATGCAGAGGTCCACGTCGAGTGTCGGCGCATCAGCCGGAAGGGTGTCATCGAAGGCATTCTTCACATAGCGTCCCGCATATTCCTTGTATTCAGGAGATACATTAGCGGCAACATATTCAGGATCAAGGTCTTCCAGTGGGAAAAATCTTCCGTCGTGATCGACCAGAGGCTGATGGTTCCCGTTCTTGTCAATGACCATCATCGGACCGATTCCGGCAGCCGTAGCCACCTTCTTGTCGTCCGCACCGAATGTCGGAGCGATATGTACGATACCTGTAGTTCCCTCATCAACAGATACATAGTCACCTGTGATTACGCGGAAAGCGTCTCCGTCGATAGGTTTGAACCATGGAATGAGCTGATGGTATCTGATGCCGGCGAGTTCCGAACCCTTGAAGGTACCGTCAAGCACCTTGAAAGGAATGAGCTTGTCGCCAGGTTTGTAATCTTCCAATGACAGTCCGGCAGCCTTAGGGCTGAACCATTCTGACACCAAAGCCTTGGCTACCACGTAGATAGCTTCCGCTCCGGTATATGGATTGAAGGACTTCACCCTCACATATTCAATGTTCGGACCTACGCAGAGCGCAGTGTTTGAGGACAAGGTCCAAGGAGTCGTGGTCCAGGCGAGGAAATATACAGGGAGAGTCTCAAGTCCGAAAAGCGGCTGGCTCTTCGCATCCTTGATGACCTCAAACTGCACTGTAACTGTAGTGTCAGTCACATCCTTGTAGCAACCAGGCTGGTTCAACTCGTGAGAACTGAGTCCGGTTCCGTCTGAAGGAGAGTACGGCTGGATAGAGAATCCTTTGTAAAGGAGTCCCTTGTCATAAATCTTCTTCAAGAGATACCAGAGAGTCTCGATATATCTGTTGTCGTAAGTGATATACGGGTCATTCATGTCCACCCAATATCCGATACGCTCGGTCATGTTAACCCACTCGCGGGTATATTTCATGACTTCCTTGCGGCAAGTATCATTATACTCAGCCACTGAAATCTTACGTCCGATGTCATCCTTATGGATTCCGAGTTTCTTCTCCACTCCGATTTCCACAGGAAGTCCGTGGGTATCCCATCCGGCACGACGGTTCACCTTATATCCTGACTGGGTCTTGTATCTGCAAATAGCATCCTTAATAGAGCGGGCCATTACATGGTGTATGCCCGGCATACCATTAGCTGACGGCGGTCCCTCGAAGAAAATGAATTCAGGGGCGCCTTCTCTCAGTTCGAGAGATTTTTCGAACGCGTGATGCGATTTCCATCTGTCCAGTACTTCATTGCCTACTGAGACCAGATTCAAGCCCTTATACTCTTTGAATGTCATATTATTTTATATATTTTTGCAGTTTGCAAAGATAGTAAGAATCTTGTTAAAATGCATTATTTTTCCCAAAGACAATGTGCACACTGGATATAATTTTGACAATATGCCTCTCAGCTGCTCTGATACAGGGACTATTCAAGGGTTTCACAGAGCAAGTAATTGCTCTTGTGGCGATTATAGCAGGCACATGGGCCGCATATAAGTTCACTGGTCTGGTCTGCAGCATGATCCAGCCGCATCTGAACATGTCCGACAGAATACTGCACGTCATTGTCTTTATCCTGATGATTGTAGCAGTGATTCTGGTGCTTCATCTGATCGGAAAAATCATCAAGGCCAGCATTGATTTCGTGATGCTCGGATGGCTCGACAAACTTCTTGGAGGAATCTTTGCCGTGCTGAAGGCAGCACTAATCCTCGGAATACTCATTATACTTTTCAATACATTGAATTCAGCTTTCAACATAGTACCGGAATCCGCCATCGACGGCTCCGTCCTATACGGAACTCTCAAGAGAATCGCCTACACGGTTTTCCCTTACTTCAAGGAACTGCTATTCAAACAATAAGGTAATTATGGCACGCATATTATTCATAGAGACTTCTACAGCGCTCTGCTCCACCGCCCTGTCGGAGGACGGAAAAATCATTTCCACCCGTGAAAATCAGGACCGCAAACACGCATCGCTGACAGCACCTTTCATCCAGGAAATGCTGGACGAGAAAAACATCACAGTAAAAGACTGCGATGCAGTGTGCGTCAGCATGGGCCCGGGTTCATACACCGGACTCAGGGTAGGCGTTTCCACTGCCAAAGGACTCTGCTTCGGCGCAGGACTCCCCCTTATGGCTGTCGGTTCACTGGACACTCTGGTATGGCAGGCTATCCGTGAGAATCTTCTCCCCGAAGGCTGCAAGTACATTGTCCCAATGATCGATGCACGACGGATGGAGGTATATACGGCAGTCTTCACCACTGACGGAAAGCAGGTTACAGAGACCAAGCCTGAAATCGTCGAGACCTCGAGCTTCTCCTCATATCTGTCGGAAGGTCCGGTCCTGTTCATAGGTGACGGTGCCGAGAAATGCAGGGAAACACTCAACTCCCCCAACGCCTTCTTCGTCCAGACCTGTCCGAAGGCCGAGTCAATGCTGGTGCCTGCGGAGCGTCTTTTCGAGGAAAAGAAGTTCGAGGATACCGCCTACTTCGAGCCTTTCTACCTGAAGGAGTTCGTACCGACAGTATCCAAGAAGAAGATAATCTAAGTCAATGACATACAAAAAAATGCTGCTCCAGTTTCCCGAAGCAGCATTTGTATTTCATGTCAATGCTAGAGCACTGTGCTCAAGTATTTTCTGAGTGACGGGCCGTCCTTTACGCCCGGAACATTTACAATGGTGCCGTCCACGATAAGATATACGTAAGGAAGGCTTGGAACATTGTAGAGGGTAACGGCTGTCCCGAGAGGATCACAGACATTGACCCAACCCAGATTCTGGTTCTTCACGACGGAAGCCCACGCAGCCTTGTCTGCGGTAGCCGCGATGCTGTAAATCTCGAAGCCCTTCTGGTGATAGTCAGCATATATGTTCTTCATCACATCGAGATTGAACATCTTCTGTGCGGCATCGCCCGGATTCCAGAAATAAACCATTACGACCTTGGACTTTATCACGCTGAGACGCTTGTTCTGTCCGTTCACGTCAGAAAGTTCCACGTCAGGGAAACCGAGTTCGTCCGCATTCTGGAGGCGTGCGCCGAGACTGAGCAACTGCTGGCGTCTCACGGCTTCCTTGTCCAATGCCTTGACATATTTTGACTCAGGATATACGGTCTTGAGCGAGTCGCTGATACTTCTGAAATGAAGTGCATCAGTAGCTTGGCCGAAAACAGGTGTACCATTGCCCACAACCTGATAAAGCACAGGGATGGAGGTCAATGAATGTGAATTGGCGAGAATGTATCTTACTCTGCTTCTGTAATATGCGACAAACTGGGACATGAGTTCCTTCTTGAGGCTGAGGGCCTGCTCTGAAGACTGGTTCATGTCGGCAAGTTCAGCTGCCGTAGAAAGGAATTTGTCATTGAAGTCAGCCTCATCTTTCTCGATTTCCATGAGTTTCAATGTCTCGTCAGAGCCTGTTACTGAATACTTTCCGAGGGTATCCGAATTAACATTGACCTTATCCCCGTTCTGGAGGAGGAGGGAGCCGATGCGGGTGTCCTTATAGAACAGGTAGATGAATTCCGGCTGACCTTCAGCGACCTGAAGCTTGTATGTGTAACGTCCTTTGTCGTCGGTCTTCACTGTGTCCAGAACCTTATAGCGGTTTACGTCAAGGAGCTTTACAATAACTTCAGACTCAGGCGCTTCAGCGAGGACACCTTCAATTCTTGCAGACCTGTTGCAAGATGTGGCCGCTGCAACCAGTGTCAGGAGCGCGGCGGCAATTCTATAACTTTTCATATTCAGCGAGGATTGAAGATGCGATTTCCTGGAACTCTTCCTGACTGAGCTTGAGTTTCTCCTTCCTGAAGTCAATGTCGCTTTCCTGCTGGAGAGGGACCAGATGGATGTGGGTATGAGGGACTTCCAGTCCGAGCACACATACGCCGATTCTCTTGCATGGCACTGCTGCCTGGATTGCAAGGGCAACTTTCTTGGCGAAAGCGCAAAGTCCGAGATAGGTCTTGTCATCAAGATGGAAGATATAATCATCTTCTACATTCTTGGGGATGACAAGGGTATGACCCTTTACAAGCGGATTGATGTCCAGAAAAGCGTAGAACTCGTCATTCTCGGCTACCTTGTAAGAAGGAATCTCCCCTTTTGCAATTTTTGTGAAAATAGTAGGCATAAGGCTACAGAGTTATATCCAGAATCTTAAATTTAATTACTCCAGAAGGCACTTTGGCCTCTACGATATCTCCCTTCGCATGTCCGATGAGAGCCTTCGCGATAGGAGTGGTAGATGCGAGCTTGCCATGAGCGAAATCAGCCTCGGTCTCACCTACGATGGTGAATTCCATCACTTTCTTCATGGTCAAATTCTCCACCTTGACCTTGTTCATCATCTGAACCTTGTCGGTTCCGACCTGAGACTCATCTATAACCTTGGCATTTGCCACAAGATTCTTAAGGTTTACAATCTTTATTTCAAGCAGCGACTGTGCCTCTCTTGCCGCATCATACTCGGCATTCTCTGACAAATCACCCTTCTCCCTAGCCTCTGCAATGGCTGCAGATATGACCGGACGCTTAGCCAATGCATCAGCAAGCTCTTTCTTCAGTTTATCAAGACCATCCTGGGTCATGAAATGAACTTCTGCCATAATATTGTTAATTTAAAATGTTTTTCAATAAGATAAACAAAAGGAGTCCTGCCGATAGACAGAACCCTGACCTTTGCAAATATAGTGAATTTTTAGTAACATGAAAAAAATAAGTTGCCTCAGATTAAGAGAAGATTTTCGAGGATAGATCTGTTTTCGAAGAAGGAGTGTACTGGACGTACACGACTGATGAGAAAAAAGATATAGACCGAAAAGATTCCTTAAGATGATGCAGGTTATTTTTTGAAGGTTACTTAAGTAAAAGCGAGAATCTGATGCAAAGATATTTCAATCCTTGAACTTGGGATTCAGAATTGCGTCATAGATTATCAGCTTTTTAGGATCAATCTTCTCCATGACAGGCTTTTCTGACACTTCCTCTACCTTACGGGATGCCGGCCTGAGGCCTTCAGGACGACGAGTCGCAGTTTCGCTGACACGCATACCGGAATTCTCCGCCACAGGCGCTGCCGCCACAGGAGCAACAACAACCGGTGCCTGAACCGCCGCAGGCGCAGGTTTCGGGTCAATGACAACAGGTTCGGACCATGGTTTTGTCTGAGAAGGAGTCTCCAGAACCGGTTCTTCCCACGGCATTGACGGTTCCTCATCGTCCTCTACGACAGGCTCCTGCCATGGTCTGGACGGCACTTCGTCTGGCTTTTCATCCTGCCGAGCCGTCGTCTCCCCATTCATTTCAGCAAGAATGCTCTTGAAGATATCCTTAATGTCTTCTCCGTGTTCCTGTCCGCCCTGCAGAGGTTTCTTGGATTTGTTCTTCTTCTCCTTAGCGGAGATGACTGCTGAAACCACCGGCAGACCGAGAAATATGACTATCGTCAATATGTCGTAAAAACTCATAACACCTATAATATCGTTCCAGTAAATATAGTCATTTTTTGGACATGTCGGGAACCGGCCGGCAACTTTTGCCCTTGACCAGTCTTCTACAGGAGGCTGCGACAGAGATTCCTGTCCTTGTCAAGCTGCGAAGTAAGGAGAGCCAAATCATTGAATTTCACCTCATTCCTTATCTTCTTCACAAAGGAAAGACGAATGTCAAGGCCATAGATATCCTCATTGAAATCGAAGATATTGGTCTCGATGGTCAATGCGTTTCCCGAGCCCAATGTAGGACGCACGCCAATGTTGCACATACCGTCCCACTGACGGCCAAGTGTCTCTACCTTAACGAGATAGACCCCGTTCCCAGGGACAAGTTTCAACGGCTCATATAACTGCATGTTGGCAGTCGGGAAGCCTATCGTATGCCCGAGGCGGTTGCCCGAAATGACGACTCCGTAGAGCTGATACGGATAGCCCAGCATGGCATTGGCCTCATCGATGTTACCCTCTGACAGGGCATTCCTGATCTTGGTGGAGCTTATGACAATGCCGTTGTCCGTCTTGAAACTCACCGGCCTGATCACTTCAAGTCCAAGCTTTTCCGCGATTCCGGCAGTCTGTTCCGGAGCACAGAGGTCCGAGCCGATTCGGTTGTCATAACCCACCAGCACGGCCTTTCCGCCGAACTTGGCAATCACGTAATCCCGAAGGTAATCCTCTGTCGTCAAGCGGCTGAATTCCCTGGAGAAAGGAATGACCTCAACTTTGTCAATGCCGATATCCGTCAGCAGTTTCTTCTTCTCTTCCATCGAGGTCAGCAGGCGGAGGTTTCTGGCATCATTCTGCAGCACATTCCTCGGATGAGGCCAGAAAGTGACGACCATGCTCTCATCACCACGTTTCCTGGCCTCCTCCAAGAGTTGCCGTAAAATAAAACGGTGCCCAAGATGGACACCGTCGAAAAATCCTGTGGCTATAACCATCTTACGAGTCCGAAATCCTGTCTGTGAGGCAGCAGCGGATTCTTTGGATAAATCCTGGTTGCCACCTGATACATTCCGGTACGCTCAGGAAGGATGGATGCCTGATACTTGACAACGCCATCCTTTGCCTCGGTAACATTGAAATCACACTTGTCCTGGATGTGGAGCTTGCCGTTGTTGTCGGTTACGGCGAAGAGCATTTCCACTCCGATATCCTCCGGCTTGAGGTCTCCGATGTTCAGAACGACCTCTGCCTTGAGCGCGTTGCTTGGAGAAAGTGAGTATGAAGAGTCCGGCTGAGTGTATGAAAGTACCTCAATGTTAGGCCATTCCCTGCGCACCTGCTTCTTCCATGATGCGATTTCGCGTGCAACCTTGTAATCATCAGCCTCCAGAGATGCTGCCCTGACTGACTGCGGAGCATAGTACTGGTTCACATAGTCGGTGAGCATTCTGTTTGTGGTGAAGTTGCAAGCCACCTGGGCAATTGTATTCTTGATATATTCAATCCATGCTTCCGAATGTCCGGTGTTCTTGTCAACATCGTAGTAAACAGGAGCGATTTCATTTTCGATTGTGGTGTAGATGGTCGCAGCATCGAGCTCGTTCTGATAATACTGGTCATCATAAGTCCTCTCGAGAGGGAGAGCCCAGCCAGCGCCCTTCTTGTAGCCTTCTACCCACCAGCCGTCAAGCACTGAGAAATGCATTACGCCGTTCATGGCAGCCTTCTCTCCTGATGTACCTGAAGCCTCCTGCGGTCTTGTAGGGTTGTTCATCCAGACATCGACACCCTGTACGAGTCTCTTGGCAAGTGAAATGTCATAGCCCGGTACGAAGACGATCTTTCCGATGAACCTGTCCTGCTTGGAGATTTCCACAATCTGACGGATAAGGTCCTGACCTGCCTTGTCTGCCGGATGTGCCTTTCCTGCGAAGAGGAACTGAACCGGCATCTTAGGGTTATTCACGATTGCATCGAGCCTGTCGAGGTCAGAGAAGAGCAATGTCGCACGCTTATAAGTTGCGAAACGTCTTGCGAATCCGATTGTGAGCACGTCATCACGGAGGGTCTCCTTGATGGTAACCACCTGTCTAGGTGAATAGTGGTTTGCCACGGCAGGATTTGAAAGTTTCTCCTTAACGACATTGATAAGAGTCCTCTTCAGTTCTTTCCTGGTCTCCCAGATCTCATCGTCAGAAACCTTGTAGATTCCTTCGAAGCACTTCTTGTCGTAGTGATGTGTCTGGAATTCAGGACCGAACACTTTCGCGTGGATGGCCTTCCATTCCTTTGCAGCCCATGTAGGATAGTGGACACCGTTGGTCACATAGCTGATATAGAGCTCCTCAGGAAGATATCCAGGGTACATGTTTGCGAAGATGTCCTGGCTGACCTTTCCGTGAAGCATTGACACGCCGTTCACATTCTGTGAGATGTTGGCAGCGAGAATGCTCATGGAGAACTTCTCGTTGATGTCGTTTCCGTTGAGCTTTCCGAGCCCCATCATTGTCTCCCAGTCGATCTTCAGGCGCTGCGGATAATGTCCGATGTATTTTCTCAACATTCCCTCGTCGAAGGCATCGTGTCCTGCAGGAACAGGGGTATGTGTCGTGAACAGGGATGATGCACGTACGACTTCCAGTGCCTCAGGGAATTCGAGATTGTCATTCTGGATATATTCACGGAGTCTTTCGAGTCCGATGAATGCAGCATGTCCCTCGTTGCAGTGATAAACCTGAGGATTCAGGCCGAGAGCACGGAGGGCACGGACACCGCCGACACCGAGAAGGAGTTCCTGCTTGAGTCGGTTCTCCCAGTCGCCTCCGTAGAGGTGATATGTAACCTGACGGTCTTCGTCAATGTTTGCTTCGTAGTCAGTATCAAGGAGATAGAGGTCTGTTCTGCCGACTGCCACCTTCCAGATGCGGGCTGTGATTGTACGTCCAGGGAATGCCACGCTGGTAGTTACCCAGTTGCCGTCCTTGTCCATGACAGGCTCAGCAGGAATCTTGGAGAAGTTCTGCGCGTCATACTTGGCAACCTGGTCGCCCTGTGCAGAAAGTACCTGTGTAAAATAACCGTAACGGTAGAGAAGACCTACTGCGACGAGATTTACGTTCATGTCGCTGGTTTCCTTCAGATAGTCGCCGGCAAGAATACCGAGACCACCGGAGTAGATGCTCAGGGATGAGTCGAGACCGTACTCCATGCAGAAGTATCCGACAGAAGGGTCTTTTCTCTCTGCCTTGAGGGCCATATATGCGTTGAATTCCTGCATAACGCTCTCATACTGTCCGACAAATGCGGCATCCTTGCTGAGTTCATTGAACCTCTTGAGGCTGACAGTGTCGAGAACAACCATCGGGTTGTGCCCGCAGTTATGCCATACTGTAGGTTCAATGGCTTTGAACAATGCCTTGGCGCTTTCGTTCCAGCACCACCAAAGGTTTTTAGAGAGGGTCTCAAGCCCGCTCAGTGCATCAGGAAGATGCCTTGTCACCATTACACTCTTCCATGAAGGTGTACTTACTTGTATCTTTTCGTACTTCATAATCGGTTTTTCTGCCGCTTCCGGATAGGCTCCGTTCACGGCTATCACTTTGTCAATCGCTTTGGAGTATGCCTCCTGATAATATTTGATCTGGTTTTCCCACAACGCTATAGCCGAAACGTCTTTAGCATTGGCCATATATTCATGCTTCTGGTCGTCTGTCATCAATGCGGCCTCGCGGATTCTCTCCGCTACGGCAGCAACGACGTCATTGTAATTGGAATCGTTCCTCTCCACTACTGAGATGCCAGGGTGCTTCTTGCTGTAGTGAGTGTCCACCCAGACACCGAAACCGGCAAGACTCGTTGTCAATGTCGGTATCCTGAATGCCAGACTTTCGAGAGGTGTGTATCCCCACGGCTCATAATAGGAAGGGAACAATGTCAAGTCCAGACCGATGATGAGGTCATAGTACTTCATATTGAAAATGCCGTCGTTTCCGTTCAGGTATGACGGAATGAAGTATGTCTTGATGTTCGCTCCCGCAGCATTGTCAAGTCCGAGTTCCCTGAATCGCCTGGTTATCTGGTCATATTCAGGGTTCATCAGATAATGAGACACTTGAGTCTTGTATGAAGCATTGCCTTTTCCGGCAAGCTTGGCTTCAAGCTCACGGTCCGGTCCGTTGTGGCCGGCAGGAATCATGATGAACGCATGGATTTCCTTTCCGCGGAAATCCGACTTGCGTATTTCATTGGCGGCGTCGATGAAAACATCGATACCTTTGTTCCTGTACTCGTATCTTCCGCCGATTCCGATGAAGACGGCATCCTCCGCAACCTCCTCTCCGGACATTGCGGAAGCCACTTCCTTCAGTCTGAGTCTGGCGGCTCTGCGTTTTTCATCATATTCTTCCTCTGTAGAAGGAGTGAAGCTATTCTCGAATCCGTTCGGTGTCACCACATCGACAGGCCTTCCGAGGAAGTGCTCGCATTCGCGTGCCGTGATCTCGCTGACTGTAGTGAATATGTCAGCATTCTCGGCAGACTTCTTCTCGAGGGAATAAAGAGCCATCACATTGAACTGACGAGCCTTATCTTCCGCGTTGTATGACTCCATGGAATCGTACAGCGGCATGTTGTTGCCTGCGAGACACCTGCCTATTACCGTGGCATGTGTGGTAAATACAGTAGCAACCGGCGATTTCATCGCCTTGAGGTACAGGATACCCGCACCTGTCTGCCACTCGTGGAACTGTGCCACGACCTTGTCGGATGAGCTGAGATAGAAATTGCAGTAACTTTCGATTACTTTACCTGCAACATATCCGAAAAGAACTGATTCCTTGTAGTCCCAGTTTCCTGTGATGGAATCTACTTTGTAAAGTTCCCAATATTTAGCCAGAATCTTATCGGTATCGGTAAGGAAGTGTTTGAAATCCACGAGGATAGCCACCGGGTTTCCAGGTACGTTCCATCTTCCGATTCTGAGCCTGAGGCCGCTCTTGGCTGCCTCGACTCTCCAGTCCTGCCAAAGCAGAGGGTCCTCACGGAAGTCAGGGTTGGCATCGGTATCCATCCATACGTCCGGACCGACAAGAATATGATGTCTCTTCAGCTGTGATTTGAGGAACAGCGATTTGGTTGCGATGACGGTATAGATTCCGCCGATTTTGTTGCAGACTTCCCAGCTGACCTCAAACAGATAATCCGGTCTGTTCAATTCTTTAGTCATTATTCACCATTCTTTTTTACGGCTTTCTTCGCGGCCGGCTTCGAAGTTTTCTTCTCCTTTGCCGCCTCCGGTTTCACCGTTTTACCTGCAGACTTTTTCGCGGCCTTCACAGTTTTTTCAGATGTCAAGGTCGCCTTAGTCTTCTTGTTTTCAGCCGGTTCCGCTTTTTTTGCCGGCTTCTTTTTCTCAGTCGCCTGATTTTCAGAAGTTGCAAATTTAGCAACAGTTGCGGAATATTCCTCATCCACCCTGATAATAAAATCACTCAAAACGTTCATATAGTTGATGAACGCCTCGTAAGGGGTGTCGTAAGGATTGAAATATTTGTGGACTTCTCCGTCTGAGAAGAATTTTGTGCACATATAATAGAAGTGGTCGCTCTCCTGCAGATGGCCGAAATCATTGTAGAGTGCAGGGTCATTGACAAGAGCGAGCTTCTCATACTGGGCGTAAAGCTTGTTGTAGGCCTCCTGCTGGAGCTCGTTTCCGAGCCATGCCGTAACGTCGCGCTCCTCGTCAGCCCATGAAATAGGCTCCGGAACTTCGAGTGAAGACACCGGTTTGCAAGCTTTTGCGACCTCTGAAGGGGTGCTGAAGCGGAATGTGCCGTCATTGAGGATGGTCTCAGGAAGGTACTTCATGAAATCGAAGATTCCTGAAGCGGCGTTCTGGTGCTCGCCGAAGGTCTCGTAATCCATGAACAGGTTGATCACGTCACCTGCAGAGGTATTGATGTCATTCTTGAGCCATCCGAGATACTTCTCGGCAGTAAGAGGCCACTCTGCCCAGCTTCTGTCAGAGAATCTGAATGCGATATCGTCGCTGAGAGAGTAGTTTCTGAGAAGGAGTTTCAGTCTGGCCTGCCTGTCATCGGAATATACGAAATCAGGGCTCCTCCATGCGAGGATGTGTTTTGCTCCCTCGGTAAGCATCGTGTGGAATCCCATGTCGTAAACCTGCGCACCGATAGTGTCAGAGTAGATGAGCTCGGTATTTCTGAATGTCACCGGCGTAACTCCGAAATAGTGCTCGATGGCGGCCTTATGCTTGAGGACCTGATGTTTGAACTCAGGCTCTGAAGCGAGGGAAGCCAATGAGTGATAATAAGTTTCGCAGAGGAACTCGGCGCAGCCCGTGTCCGCGAGCTTGCGGAAACTGTCAATGACTTCAGGTGCATATCTTTCGAACTGCTCCAATGCTGAACCGCTTATGGAGAAAGCCACTTTGAATGCGCCCTTGTGCTGGTCGATAAGTTCAAGCAGGAGCTTGTTCATCGGAAGATAGCACAAGTCAGCCACTCTCCTGAGAATGGTCCTGTTGGTGAAGTCATCATAATAATGTGAATCCTTGCCGATATCGAAAAACCTGTAAAGTCTCAGTCTGGTAGGCTGATGGATCTGGAAATACAGGCATAAATTTTTCTGGGTCATATCTATATCATTTTATTTTACAACTGATTCGTAAACGCTCTTGATTTTGGCGGCGGCGTTGTTCCATTTGAGGGTATTGACCTCGTCATAGCCGAACTTGGATGCGAACTGGGAAAGTGCAGGATACTGCAGAAGAGCATAAATCTCGTCTGCCATGGCATCCACATCCCAGAAGTCCACCTTGAATGCATATTTGAGGACCTCGGCAGCACCTGACTGTCTGGAAATGACGGAAGGCACTCCTGAGCGCATAGCCTCGAGAGGGGAAATTCCGAAAGGCTCAGATACAGAAGGCATTACATATACATCTGACAATGCAAACATCTTCTGCACCTCATTTCCGCGGAGGAATCCTGTAAAGTGGAACCTGTCTGAGATTCCGAGTCTTGCCACCTGGCGGATGGACCTGTTCATCATATCTCCGCTGCCGGCCATCACGAAACGGACATTGTCACATCTCTTCAGCACTTTGGCTGCAGCCTCGATGAAATACTCAGGACCCTTCTGGAAAGTGATTCGGCCGAGGAATGTCACGACCTTGTCCTTCACGCCCTTTTCCACCTTCACTTCACTTCTTCCGCTGAAATCCACGGCGTTATGCACGGTAACGACCTTTGCAGGGTCAATGCCGTACTTCGTAATCACGATGTTTCTGGTAAGGTCGCTCACGGTAATCACTTTGTCTGCAGCCTCCATTCCGCGCTTCTCGATTTCATAGACGCGAGTGTCAATGTTATTGTCACTGCTTCTGTCGAACGATGTCGCGTGGACATGCACTACGAGCGGTTTTCCGGAGAGCCTCTTGGCAGCGATTCCGGCATTGTATGTAAGCCAGTCATGCGCATGGATGACATCGAACTCATCCTTGTGTGTCATGGCGATAGTTCCGCCCACCATAGCATATCTGGCAACCTCTTCCATCAGGTTCGAGCCGTATTTTCCGGAGAATTTGTAGGTATGACCATAGTTCACGGTAAAATCACGGACCTGACGCTTCCTGTCTTCCTCAACGAGAGTATGGAACTCTTCGGGATCAAGGTACGGAACCATGTTGGTACCGATATGCACGAACTGCACCTTGTCGAGGAAGTCATCCACGTTCATGGTGTCCGTAATCTCAACAGGAACATCACTGGCATTGATAATATCCGCAGCACTCTTATCCTCATCGCCCGATGCCGAAGGCATCACGAACATGGTCTCTACACCATTGTGTGCCAAGCCTTTGACGATTCCGTAGCAGGCTGTTCCGAGTCCGCCGGCGATATGTGGAGGGAATTCCCATCCGAACATCAGCACTTTCATTATCTTTCCTCCCTATATTTATTGATCATACTTTCCACATAAAGAAGAGCCGCCGTGCTCAATGCAGACGAAATCGCTCCGTGGGGCTCGTGAGGAGGGTCTCCGTCGTAAAGTTCGGAGAATGCTCCCACGCCGTGCTTGTTCAGGTCGTCATAGAATCCTTCGATGAGCATCTCGGCCCTGCGGCAATATGCTGCGCCCTGCATCTTGAACTTGGCATTGGCATAGAACAGGAGCAGCGCAGGCCATGCGCAACCCTGCTGATAGGCATTGTCACGCTCTGTCTGGTTACCCTCATATACGCCTCTGTATTTCATGTCGCGAGGAGACAGTGTCCTGATTCCCCTGGATGTCGCAAGTTCCCTGTCAACGATATTCATGACGCTGTTCATCACGCTGTCATCCACAAGCTGGTGGAAGATTGCAAGTGCGATCAGCTGGTTCGGGCGGACATCGGTATTCTGACCGTTATTATCCACATAGTCAGCAAGGTATCCCTTGTCTTCCATCCAGAATGTCGGCTGATAGTTGGCCTTGACAAGGTCCCTTACCGGAGTCCAGACCGCAGCGAATTTGCCGTCGCCGTACTTCTCGTCCATTTCGATGGAGAAGCAGAGCATGTCGTACCACAAGGCATTGGTCTCGACCTGGTATCCCGCTCTTTCCGTTACAGGGTTGCCGTCAACGTATGCGTTCATCCATGTCAATGCCGTCCTGTCTTTCTGTGCCCAAAGCAGTCCGTCCGGCTGGAGGGCAATCTCCTTTCTGTTACCAGGAGAATAGCTTTCCACGACGCGCTTCACCACGTCTCCATATTTTGCCCAGACCTTCTTGGCGGATGCTCCGGCTGCGATATATTCCTGGAGAACAGATGCGAGCATCAGAGGTGCCTCAACCTGAGTCGTGCGGTGGAAAAACCTTTCCTGGTTGTCTGCGATAAGGTTGTCCAGAATCTCCTCGAACTCGTTTTTCTTTCCGGTTGCGAGCGTAAGTCCCGGAAGAGAGAACAATGACTCTCTGAGAAGTCCGGTGTAAAGCCATGAGAATCCGGCGGTTATGCTCTTCTTTCCGTTTCTGTCACGGATAAGGAGGTCAGCACAGTGCACCAGCTGGTCGTGGAAACTTCCGATATTCTTCATGCCCTTGAGGACAGTATTGAATTTTCTCGTTATCACGCGAGGATTCTCTTCATTGACAGAAGCTGAGAGGATAACTGAATCTCCCTGCTTCATCTTCAGGATGAAGGCTCCAGGAACAAACAAATCCTCCTTGCACTCGAAACAGCGTCTTGCCTCGTCGGAATATGTTATTCCATTGTACCAGTATGGTGCGGATTTAAACTCGAATGAAGAAGAACTGAGCTGAAGGTTAAGGTCAGGGAATCCCTCATACATATTGAAAGAGACACCGTTGCCGATAACCCTGTAGTCTGTGCAAGCTTCTGAATTCTGCTTGGTGAGACTATGAATGTTTCTGAATGCCAGGAAAGGCTTCAGGTTCAATGTTACTTCGGCAGGTGATTTTCTGAGTTCATAACGGATCATCACCTGGTCCCTGTCAGGAACAAGCATGATACTCTTGACGAACTCCATTTCGCCTACCCTATAGACAATCTGCGGAATCGGGTCTGCCATGAAGTCAACGATATATTTATGGCCGCGCGGCTCATAAATGTCTCCATAGCAATGGATTCCGAGGTTGAATACTTTTCCGTTCACAGCAAGGCTCTCATCGACAGATGACAGCAGCATGTATTTGCTGCCGCCGAAATTGTCAACGGGCACGCCCAGCAGTCCGTGATAGCGTCTCGTGTTACATGTGACAATGGAGGTGTTGCAGTAAGCACCTGTCTTATTGGCACATATAATCTCTCTCTTCAATGAGTACGAGAGATTCACAAGTTCCGCCTTGTTGAAATTCAGGAATGCCATATTCTATATTTAGTTTTTATGATTTACGTCTGAATACCAGCGCACATCGGCTAGGAAGATACATGGTGATGCCGGTATCGGAATGATGCACTTCTCCTTCCTTAAGTCTGGAGAATCCGTCATATCGCTTCTCATCAGAATCCAGTTCTAGTTCCCAATCTCCTTCCGGAGCTTCGACAGCGTAGCCGGTGAATGATTCTGAAGGGTTAAAATCGAGTGCAAAGATATAATTTTTGCGTCTGAAAATCAAGACTTTCTTCTCCTCGTCGGCTCTGATCAATTCCGGTTTATAAGCCAGAAGATTCTCTTTTCTGAACAGATGAATCATGTCAGAATCGAAATTCATCAGATACTTGTAGCGGAGATAGTCAGGTTTGCACAGAGACCATTGTCTTCTGGCATATTTATACGACCATCCGTTTCCGGCACGGGGGAAATCTATCCACTCGGGATGACCGAACTCATTTCCCATGAAAGTCAGGTACCCGTCACCAGCCGTCGCGATGGTGACCAGCCTTATCATCTTGTGCAGAGCGATGCCCCTATCGACGACAAGACTCTGGGAGTCAATGTTCATCGATGTGTACATCTCCTTGTCTATAAGTCTGAATATGAGGGTTTTGTCTCCCACCAGCGCCTGGTCGTGGCACTCGGCATAACTGATGGTCTTCTCATCCTCACGCTTGTTGGTAAGTTCCCACCAGATTTCACCCATGCTCCACTGGTCGTCTGTCTTTTCCTTGAGCCACTTGATCCAATGGTCAGCAACGCCCATGGCCATACGGAATTCGAAGCCAAGTCCTCCGGCCTCGAACGGAGCCGCCAGTCCAGCCATTCCGCTCATATCCTCGGCAATGGTAATTCCGTCAGGATCAATCTCTTTCACGAGCATTGCGGCCAATGCCAGATAAGTAACGGCATTTTCATCTACACCTGCATTGAAATAATTGTCATATCCGACGAAGTCCTTGCCCAGGCCGTGGTCCCAATACAACATACTCGTGACACCGTCGAACCTGAATCCGTCCAGATGATACTCTTCCATCCAGAACTTGCAGTTGGACAGGAGAAAATATTTGGTTTCACTCTTTCCGTAGTCGAAGCATCTGGAGCCCCACGCAGGATGGTGTCCCTGGGGTCCCTTATAGAAATACAGGTCTTCCCTGCCGTCGAACAGGCTGAGCCCTTCCGCCTCATTGTCCACGCTGTGGGAATGGACGATATCCATCACGACGGCTATGCCGCGGGCATGTGCATCATCCACAAGATGTTTGAATTCCTCCGGTGTTCCGAATCTGGAGGAAAGTGCGTAGAAGTTGGAGACCTGGTATCCGAAGGAGCCGTAATAAGGGTGCTCCTGAAGAGCCATAATCTGGATAGTGTCGTAGCCAAGTGCCTCGATATGAGGAAGAACATTGACACGGAACTCTTCGAAGGTGGCGACTTTTTCCTCCTCGGAACTCATGCCTATGTGGCACTCGTAGATCAGCGGATGAGGTCTCGCGCCCGGCCTCGCACTCTTCCATTGATATTGCTCGTCCGGTTCCCACACCTGCGCGCAGAACACCTTGGTGACAGGGTCCTGCACTACCCTCCTGACATAGGAAGGGAGCCTTTCCCCGCCACCTCCAGGCCATTCGATGAAGAGTTTGTAGAGTTCCTGATGGTGGAGGAACATGGCGGGCAGGCGGATTTCCCAGTTCCCGCCGCCGATAGGATGAAGAGAATAAGCCGCAGTACGTCTCCAGTTGTTGAACTCGCCTATGAGGTATATCCTGCTGGCATTGGGAGCCCACTCGCGGAAAACCCAGCTTCCGTCGGCATCCCTGTGCAGGCCATAGTACAGATGGTTGTTCAGCCCGTCGGCAAGGGAGCCGTCCAGGGCTATCTTGTCGCGCTCTTCCAATATTCTTTCATGACGCTTCTCTATGGCTTCCTTGTACGGAGCCAAATAAGGGTCGGTCTCATATATCTTCTTCATAATCCTGGTAATTTCTCGTTAAAGCCTTGTGAACCAAGCGATTCCTTAAGCCATATCCATGTCGTCAGCCTTGTCCCTCACGCTCCTCAGATACGCGCGGCACTCCGCAATCAGTTCCTTGGACCGCTTCACATAGGCATCAATATCGTCAAGTCCCGTAGCCGGGTCCTCGACTTTAGCCGCGATTTTATCCAATTCCTCAACAGCTTTTCTGTAATCAAATTTATCCATATACCAATCCGTTGAAACCGTCATCTGCTTTCATTGACAATACAATCCAATGTCCCGTCGGCAAACATGACCGAAACTTTGTCGCCCTTCTTTCTGCCTCCGGCACCCTTCATGACCACACCGTCGCCGTCGAGCACCAATGCGTAGCCGCGTGAAAGGATTCGCCTCGGATCCGCACCCGAAATCCGGGATTCGAGAAGGTCAATGCGGGACTGCATCCCGGAAATCTTGTTCAGAAAGGCCATCCTAAGCCTGGAGCCATAGGACATAAGCCTCTGGTCTTCATCCATATAGATATCCAGAAAGACATCTGCGAGCGCCGTCGGGGTCTTGACGTAGTTCCATGCGGCCATGTCACATATATGATAGTCCTGGTCATGACCGACTGCCGTCAGCACCGGCACGGGACACTTTGCAATGGCTGCAGCGACTTCGTAGTCATCGAAACATGCAAGGTCCAGTTTGGCCCCGCCGCCTCTCAATATCAGCACGGCATCATACGGACATTCCGCAGCGGCTGCGCTTCCGACCGCCCTGGAAATGGATTCCGGAGCGGACACGCCTTGCATCACGGCCTCGTAAAGGTCTGTGTGAAAGACAAATCCGTATTCATTTTCTTGAAGATGCCGCATAAAATCACGATATCCGGCAGCGTCAGGAGCGGATATTACCGCAAGCCTGTAAGGGAGTGAGGTCAATGACAGTTTTTTCTGTCTGTCGAGCAGGCCTTCGCGTCTGAGACGCTCTATGGTTTCCTGCCTCTCCTTCTCCTTGTCTCCGATAGTATATTGAGGGTCAATGTCATCCACTATCACGGACAGTCCGTACAACTGGCTGAAATTGACCTGAACCTGTACAAGAACATTGATCCCGGCCTGAAGGGGAATCCCGGTCTCCGACTCGAAGTAAGGAGCCAGGAACCTGAATTTGGAACTCCAGATTATGGCCGTAACCTTTGCTACAAGTCCGTTTCCGTCCGACTGGGAAAGTTCCATATAACAATGCCCTCCCGGCCTGGCCTTCACGGCACTTATCTCGGCGTTCACCCACAAACGGGCCGGAAAAGCCCCCTCCAACACTGTTTTCAGATGCGTCTGGAGCGTGTAAAGGTCTATTACGTTTTTTTCCATACCACCTGTCATTAATTATGTCTCCGCCTTCCCATGATGCCCCGTCAAAGAGGCTCGCCTCAGTCCTGACCGGGCCCCGGAAAGCGGTGTTCCGCGCCTGCGGAACCTGAGTTACAAATTTAGAATCCGTTTCACTTATTTCAAAATAAAATCACCATGAAAGAACATTCCGGCGACGTCCGGAAATGTTTTCTCCGTCTTTCTTCATACTTCTGATTTTTTTGCTATCTTTGCGCCAGTTTTGTAACTCAAATTTCACTTTTTCGGAACAAATGAAACCTGGCACCAAAATCTCCAGCGCTAAGTTTGCCGGCAGCAGCACGATGGTCTCGCAGAAACCGGCCCAGAGACTGCCGGAAGTAGCGTTCATCGGGAGATCGAACGTCGGCAAATCTTCCCTGATAAACATGCTTACCGGAAACGGAAAGCTTGCCATGACTTCCGGAACTCCCGGCAAGACCAGGCTCGTGAACCATTTCCTCATAAACGACAGCTGGTATCTGGTGGATCTTCCGGGCTATGGTTTCGCCAAGCTTCCTGACAAGGAACGCGAGAAACTGAAGGATGTTATCCGCGACTATCTGAACCATTCCGAGGAACTTCTCCTGCTCTTCGTTCTCATCGACGTACGCCATGACATCGGCAAGGTCGATATGGACTTTCTGGAAGAGCTCGGCCACAGTGACATTCCTTTCGCAATCATCTTCACCAAGGGTGACAAGATGGGACCTGTAGCCAGGGCCGCACAGATAGAGAGGGACAAGGCCCAGCTTCTGGAATCTTGGGAAGAGCTCCCGCTCAGTTTCGTAAGTTCTTCACAGACAGGGCTTGGCAAAGACGAGATTCTCGAATACATTTCAGACGTTCTGAAAGAAGCAGAGGAAAAGAATACTACAAACCAATATAAAAAGTAATGAACACACCTCACAAAATGGAATTGTTTGCATGCAGGGCTTCCAAAGACTTTGCAGCAAAAGTTGTTGACGAGTTGAACAAGATCCAGCCGGAAGGAGAAGGTCCGGTACATCTCGGGAACTCAGAAGTTTCTGTCTTCAGCGACGGAGAATTCCAGCCATCATTTACTGAAAGCGTACGTGGAGCGACTGTCTTCATCCTCCAGTCCACTTTCCCTCCGACTGAGAACCTCATGGAACTGCTTCTTACCATTGACGCAGCCAAGAGAGCTTCCGCATACAAGGTCATCGCGGTTATGCCTTACTTCGGATGGGCACGTCAGGACAGGAAGGACAAGCCGAGAGTATCTATAGGAGCCAAGCTTTGCGCCAACCTCCTTAGCGCAGCCGGAGTGGACAGAGTCATGACCTGCGACCTCCACGCTGACCAGATTCAGGGATTCTTCGACATTCCTGTCGATCATATCTACGCAAGCAAGGTGTTCATACCTTACCTCAAGTCATTGAATATCGAGAACTTGGCAATCGCCGCTCCTGATATGGGAGGTGCAAAGAGGGCCAATGCCTATGCAAAGGATCTCGCTTGCCCGGTAATCATCTGCCACAAGTCCAGAGAAAGAGCAAATGTAGTAGCTTCCATTACAGCCATCGGTGACGTTGAAGGAAAGAATGTAGTTATAGTAGATGATATGATCGATACCGCCGGCACACTGACAAAGGCTGCCGACATCCTTATCGAGAAAGGCGCGAAGAGCGTAAGGGCTTGCGCGACACACGCAATCCTTTCAGGTCCTGCATATGACAGGATCAATGCTTCCAAGCTTTCTGAGGTTTATGTCACAGACACAATTCCTCTGAGAGCTGCCCCGGGCGTTGACACAAGCAAAATCAAAGTTGTCTCCATGACCAGCACATTCGCAAGAATCATCCGCAAGGTTTGCGACAACGAGCCTATCAGCCCTGAATTTATTTTCTAGAAGTATATTAAAATAGGTCCTGAACCCAGTCTGGGGATGTTTATGCCCCGGAAAACGGGATTCAGGGCCATGATTGTCTAAAGACGCATGAAGATTTTTATTGCAGCATTGATTCTCATCGGAGCAGGCGTTTTCGGGATGTGCTTCAATGTCATATTCCGGAAAAAGGATTTCCCTCAAAGCGATGTCGGTGCCAATGAGAACATGCGTGACCTAGGTATCCGCTGCATGAGAGAGGAGGACGACGAGCGCTTCTCCCGCATGGGCAAAGAGAACAAAGACGGAGCCGTATGCTCCGGAACATATAGTGAATCCTGTGCAGCCTGCGGGCTTTACAAGAAGGATCACAAAACAAGCAACAGTAACCCTCGTGAGAGGACAAAAAACAAGTAAAGATGAGTCTAGTAGCAATTGTTGGCCGTCCTAATGTCGGCAAATCAACACTTTTCAACCGCCTGGTAGGAATGAGGCAGGCTATCGTCGATGAGACGGCAGGCGTAACCCGTGACAGACATTATGGTAAATGTGAGTGGTGCGGAAATGAGTTTTCAGTAGTAGATACGGGAGGTTACACTTCCGGATCAGATGATGTGTTCGAAGAAGAAATCCGCAAACAGGTGGTCATAGCCATTGAAGAGGCTGATGTGATTCTCTTCATGGTAGAAGCTGCTACCGGAATCACTGACTATGACGCAGAAATCGCAGACATACTCAGAAAGAGCAGGAAACCTGTAGTCGTAGCCGTAAACAAAGTCGATTCAGGAGACAAGGTTTTCGATACTTACCAGTTCTATTCTCTGGGTCTCGGCGACATCTGGAGCATCTCGGCGGCAAACGGAGGCGGAACAGGTGACCTTCTCGACGAGATTGTCAAGAAACTTCCTGAAGATGCTGAGGCAGAGGATGAGCATCCGGGCGTTCCGAGAATCACTATCGTAGGAAAGCCTAACGTCGGGAAATCATCATTGACAAATGCGCTTCTGGGTGAGGAAAGGAACATTGTCACGAACGTTGCCGGTACTACAAGAGATTCAATCTCATCGTATTACAACAAGTTCGGTCATGAGTTCGTATTCGTGGATACGGCCGGAATCAGGAAGAAGAACCGCGTCAATGAGGACCTCGAGTTCTATTCTGTGATGAGGTCAATCCGTGCCATCGAGCACAGTGACATCTGCGTGATGATGATCGATGCGACGACAGGTATGGAGGCTCAGGACATGAATATCTTCAACCTTATAAAGAAAAACAAGAAAGGCTGCGTACTCGTAGTCAACAAATGGGACCTCTTCGAAAAACAGAGCAATACCATGGCCGAGTATGTGAAGGCTATGCAGGCCCGCATCGCTCCTTTCAATGACGTGCCTATCATCTTCACATCAGTGCTTAAGAAGCAGAGAATCCTCGACGTCCTGAATGAGATAGAGCATGTATGGCAGAACTACTCCAGAAAGATCTCCACATCCAAGCTCATGGAGGCGATGCTTCCTGAAATAGAGAATTATCCACCTCCTATGTGGAAAGGTAAGCTTGTGAAAATCAAGTATATGACACAGCTGCCTACGAAATTCCCGGCATTTGCATTCTTCTGTAACCTTCCTCAGTACATAAAAGATCCGTACAAGAGATTCCTTGAGAACAAGTTGCGCTCGCACTTCGACCTCACAGGCTGTCCCGTACAGATGTTCATGAGAAGCAAATAAAAGGAAATCACTTCAAGACTTTATGGCTGGCCGGACCGGTGAATCAGAACAGATTCCTGATCCGGTCAGCTACTGTTTCCAGCAGCCACTTCGGAGTGGACGTGGCTCCGCAGACTCCGGCATGGTCATCAGGACGAAACCATTCCGGACGGATATCATTGACCTCACACACATGGTAGGTCCTGATATTGAGGGAACGGCACAGTTCGCACAGAACCTTTCCGTTGGAGCTGTCCCTTCCGGAAACGAAGACTATGATATCATGGCTGAGAGCGAACTCTGACAGCTTCTCGTGACGTCCGGCAACCTGCTGACAGATAGTGTCATGGATGCTGAGCAGACCTTTTCCGCGGAACATCTCGCGTGACAGTTCATGATGCTTGGCCATGGCCTCTTCCAGAGCAGTGCAGATGGCTGCGTAGCCGGCAGGACTCTTGGTGGTCTGGGAGAAGATTTCCACAGGGCCTTCCAAACGTATCTTATTGTGTTCCAATGCATCCGTAAGCATTGCCATGTTTTCCACTACGACGGCGTCACCCCCTACCTGACCGAGAAGGCCAAGTACTTCAGCATGTCCGACCTTTCCGAATATGATTATCTGGCCGCCCAGGTCATGCACTCTGGAATATGCCTCGCGTATGCTCCTCTGGAGTTTCAGCACCACAGGACATGTGCAGTCTATCACCTCCAGTCCGAGGCGCTGCGCCGCAAGATATGTTTCGGGAGGTTCCCCATGTGCGCGTATCAGAACTTTGGATTTCTCAGGAAGGTCCTTGAGATTCTCCAGTCCTATGGTCACGAGACCTGCACTCTGGAGGCGGTTCAGTTCCGCCTCATTATGGACAATGGAGCCCAATGAATATAGTTTGTCGGTTTCGGGGTCTTTCAGAACATCTTCCGCCTTAGTCACCGCGCGGATAACACCACCGCAAAAACCTGAATACGAGTCGATTTCTACTGAAATAGCCATGACTGATACTATTCTCCGAATTTCTCCTTTACAAGATTTTTAACCCAGACCATCTGGTCTTCAAGTGTCATGTCAGAATTGTCCAGGACAACGGCATCCTCCGCCTGACGGAGTGGTGACTTCTCCCTGTGAGAATCTATGTAATCACGGCTCTTGAGATTCTCCAGAACCTCATTGAAATCAGGATTCTGTCCGCTGGCCCTCATCTCCTTCAGACGCCTTTCCGCCCTGACATTATCATTGGCCGTCATGAAAATCTTCAAATCGGCATGAGGGAACACTGCAGTTCCGATATCCCTGCCGTCCATCACGATCCGCTTGTTCTTTCCGTAGCCGACAAGGATGTCATCGACAAAATCCCTCACCTCCGGAATCACCGCAACAGGACTCACGTGCGAAGAAACCTCAATCGTGCGGATCTCCTTCTCGACGCACCTGTCGCCGAGGAAAGTCCTGCTCCCTTCAGGAGCATATTCGAAGTGTATGTCAATGTCAGGAAGTGCAGCCACAAGTGACCGGGTGTCAATGCTGCCGTCAGCGAGGACCATATCATGTTCCATCGCATAAAGAGTTATCGCCCTGTAAAGTGCCCCGGAATCCAGATACAGGAACGAAAATTCTTTCGCTATAAGTTTGGCAAAAGAACTTTTTCCGGTGGACGAATATCCGTCTATAGCTATAATGATATCAGGAATGTGCATCTGAATGTTGGTTTGGGACAAAAATAGGAAAAAAAAATTACTTTTCCCTCATTATCTTCAGCTGCTGTATCTTATATGAATCTTTCTTGAAAGTCACGAAGATTGTCACCTCGAAAGTCTCCCCACCGGCATTGAGCCTGCCCACTGCATATTTCATATTGGCCCGTCCGGCCGTATGGGTTATATCGAAGCCTCTCGGAGAATAACTGTCGAAGAATGATTTCAATATCTGCCGCGCCTGATTCTTGCTGGAATCGCTGGTGTTGGAAATTATGGAGATCTCAAGGTTGGAATCAAACCAGGCCGAGAGTTTGTCCGCATCGCCCTGTCTGATATATTTGGCTATAGGAATGAACACGTCGTAGCCCTCATTTTGAGGAATTGCTGCTGCACTGCCGCAGAAAGAAACCGCTGCAACGAAGAAAACTATGAATTTTCTGATGTCCATATCACTTAAACATGCTTTTAAAGACCATAATCATTTTGCAAATACCGAGCCACGTGTGTATATTTGCCAAAAGACTTGCATGGTCGTGCGGCCATGTGCAACATGCACATTGACAATGAAGATAACGTTAGTTACAGTAGGAAAGACAGACGTGAAATGGGTAAAAGAGGGGCTGGACTTGTATAAATCCAGGCTCGTGCATTATGCCCAGTTCTCCGTCAGCGAGATACCCGAACTGAAGAATGTCTCTGCCCTCTCCAAAGAGCAGATAAAGACGAAGGAGGGAGAAATATTATTGTCAATGATAAAGCCTGCCGACTTTGTCGTTCTCATGGATGAACACGGCAGGCAGTTCAGGTCCATGGAATTTGCGACGTGGCTCCAGGAAAGGATGTCCACGTGCGGAAGAAACATTGTTTTCATAATAGGTGGTGCATACGGCTTTTCCAAGGCGGTCTATGACAGGGCCGACTTCAAGATTTCCCTGTCTGAAATGACTTTTTCCCACCAGATGGTAAGGGTTATTTTCACTGAACAGCTTTACCGGGCATTCACAATCATAAAAGGAGAGCCATATCACCACGAATAGGAGGAACGGACAATGGCATTGAAAAAAGAATCATTGAAAAGCAGGCTCAACAAGAACATCTGGCTGTTTTCTTTCGTAGTTGCGGGCCTCTTGTTCTTGGCCAATGTCTTTCTGGACAGGCGTGCCGATTTCTCGGATTTCGCCGCACGTCACATGAACAAGGTGGTCAACACCAGATTCCGCCAGCTCGAATCCTACATGGAAAGGGCATTGAAAGAAAACCAGGGCGGCTGGCTGGAGCTAAAGGGCCTGCCTTCCGACATGGTGGTGTACCGGTATTACGGAGACTCCCTCCAGTCATGGTGCAACCAGTTCTCTCTGGACAATGATGATGTCAGCCAAAGACTTGTGGTCCAGCGCTTTGTAAATCTCAGATATAATTTCGTATCCCCGCTTGCAGAGGTCGACGACTCCGTCAAGTACATGAACATCGGTCCGAAGTGGTATCTGGTAAAGTCTATACAGGACCGGCACGGCTGCAAGATAATCGGCGGTCTGGAAATCCGCAACACAATGGACACCAGGTCCATAAACGGTATCAATCCCAAGTTCAGGATTTCTGACAGATTCTCCATATATCCTATAAATTACAGCGGCGGGGCAGTAATTTTCGTCAAGGGGCAGCCGCTGATGAAACTTCTGCAGGAGACCGCCAGGATAATGCCGATTCTGCCAGACACCACGATGCTTTGGCTGTCCGTCGCATTCTTCATCTTCGGTGTTCTCATATACCTATGGTCACACCGGAACATTAAGACAATGCTGATATCCATACTGGCGCTCACCGCGGTGATGGGAACTTTCTACGCGACGGGCTACGGTATGCAGGGGTCTTCCAGCCTGTTCTCCCCTACCGTCTATGCAGGCGGCACTTTATTGTATTCTCTCGGCGCGGTACTCATCATAAACATCTGGATTGTGCTGGTCTTCAGCTGCATATACATTGCAAGGCCGGCAATCAGCGAGTATGTCAAGAAGGACTTGAAGCACAGGTCCATCTGGCTGATATTCATTGTCATCATAGCAGATGCATTGACATTGACCTGGCTCTTCTTCACTTTCCGCAGCCTCATCCTCAACTCCAACATTTCGCTGGAACTCTACAAGTTCATGCAGCTCGGGCGCTATTCGCTATACATCTACATTTCCTACCTCGCGCTGCTTTCGGTGATTCCGCTTTCGCTTCAGATAATCCGCGTCAATGTCTTCTATCTGACAGGGCTAAAATACGACGTATTCTCCAGGTTCGGCAGGTCATTTTTCGCCGTGGCCTGCGCCCTGTGTTTCCTCGGGCTGTTTTCGGTTCTCGGCAATGAAAAAGAGGCAAACAGAGTCGAAATCTGGATCAACCGTCTTTCCATCGACAGGGACCTCGGACTCGAGCTGCAGCTCAGGGGCGTCGAAAATGCCATCGCCGCCGACAATTCGATTCCGGATGTCATCCGCACGACAAACGATTACCGCGTCATACTGAACAGAATTACAGAGACTTACATGAGCCGAATCTCGAAGGATTTCGACATCAGTGTGTTCATTTTCAATGATAATGTCTCCGACCCCCAGATAGCCAAGTTTTTCAATGACAGGGTGATAGGTGCCGTGCCGATTTCTCCGAACTCCCGTTTCGTATATAGCAGGAACAGCAACGGAAGGGCGCAATACACCGGCATGTTCGTATATTATTCGCCGGACAAGGGCACTGTCAAGCTTCTTCTCGGAGTCAATTCCAAGGCTGACAGGGAGGAGCGCGGATATTCTTTCATCATGGATTCCGGAGCTCCGGGGTCCGTAATCATCCCTCAGCAGTATTCGTACGCGAAATATATAAACGGCAATCTCGTAAGTTATCAGGGCGACTACCCTTATCCGACCATTCTGACAGGCAAGTTCAAAGACGGACTGAATGACGACGGCTCAGGCAAACTGAAGCACAGTTCATACGTCCATTTCGTAAGCAATATCTCTTCTGACGAGACTATCGTAATCTCCAGGCCTAAGATTTCCGTGGTCCAGTACATTCTTGCGGCCTGCATGCTTTGTCTGGCAGCATATTTCTGGATAAGCCTGCTGGGACTCAGGAAGAAGAAAGAAGGAGAGTTCGAGAAAAACTATTACAAATCCAGAGTGAACACGGTGCTGTTCATATCAATGCTGATGACTTTGGTCACGATGAGCATCATCATGGTCATCTTCGTCTATAAGAGGAATGATGCCAATGTCATGAGGCTGATGACGAGTAAGATTTCCACAATCCAGTCCCTCATGGAAAACCGCACCAGAGGATTCTCGTCATACAAGGACATGATCACCCAGGACATGACGGCAGTGATGGATGACATAGGAAACTACACGAGGTCGGACATCACCATGTATAGTCCTGGCGGAAAAGTATTCAATACGACTTCTCCTGAGATTTTCGAAAAGATGATTCTGGGTTCGAGAACAAATCCGGATGCCTACAGGAATATAATGTATGCAAACAAGCGCTACTATATCCACAAGGAGAAAATAGGCGGGGTAGGCTTCTATACGATGTATGCGCCTGTCTTCAATGACAACGGCAAGATTCTGGCCATCGTAAGCGCACCATACACCGACCCAGGAATATCCTTCAAGGCAGATGCGCTCTTCCACTCGGTATTTGTCATCACCGTTTTCTTTATCCTGCTGATAATCACAAGGTTCATGACTACAAGAGTGGTAGATAAGATGTTCCGGCCTATCATTGAAATGGGACGCAAGATGATTTATGCGCGTACCGGCGGACTGGAGTATATCATCTATGACAATGAGGATGAGATTTCCGGGCTGGTCAGAGCTTATAATCTGATGGTCCACGACCTTTATGAGTCCAGCAAGCAGGTTGCCCAGACCGAGCGCGAAAGGGCATGGAGTGAGATGGCCAGACAGGTTGCGCATGAAATCAAGAATCCGCTTACTCCTATGAAGCTTCAGATACAGAGGCTCATAAGGCTCAAGAGCAAGAACGACCCTTCATGGGAGGCCAAATTCGAGGATATTTCACGCCTTATCCTGGACAGCATTGAAGTTCTCACCGATACCGCCAATGAGTTCTCGACTTTCGCTAAGCTCTATTCGGAGGAGATGGTTCCTATCGATCTCGACAAGATGGCTTCAGACCAGGTGTCAATGTTCGATGACAAGGACAATATCACGTTCCAGTATTATGGTCTGAAGGATGCTATGGTAATGGGTCCGAAGCCTCAGCTGATACGCGTTTTCGTCAATCTTCTCACCAATGCGGTTCAGGCAATTGAAAATCAGCAGACTGCGGACAAGGAAGAAGGCAAGGAACCGGCTCACGGACAGATCGTGCTCTCGCTGCGCAACAGTACCAAGGATGGCTTCTACGACATCGTCATCGAGGACAACGGCCCGGGTATCAAGGATGAGAACCGCAACAGGCTGTTTACGCCTAATTTCACGACCAAGAGCAGCGGTACCGGTCTAGGACTGGCCATCTGCAAGAATATTCTCGAACGCTGCGGCGGCGAAATCTTCTACGGACGTTCGTTTGTGCTCAAGGGCGCATGCTTCACGGTACGCTATCCCAAGAACATGAAGTAATGGGGCAAGGGGAAAATCCTGTGTCCCGCGAGGCCGTAGTATTATTTTAAGCGTCACCGCTGTTACATGTTGGCCGGACTATTGTTATCTGCAAGCGTATCCGGAGTTATGTCTTTTGGTAAGCGTCTCCGTATGCGCTTACGTATTGCTTTGAGGGCCGAGGGCTGGGGCCGGGCTCGGCGGATTAATGTTTTATAACTCTCTGATAGTCAAATTGTTCTAAAATCACAATCTGCCGACCCCTCCTGGCGCGTTGTTACGTATTTGCAGGAGTAATGATATCGGCAAGCGTATCCTGAGTTAAGTCGGTTGTCGGGACGGCGCCACATTGGTTTTTGCAATAATTTGATTCATAGGTAGTTGTGAAATTAGGTGTGGATTAGTGGTCAAAAAATTTTCGGAAATCCACGCTCAAAATAAATGATACTTGATTATCAATGTGTTACAGAGGTGGCTGTGGCGTCGTCCCGCCTGCTGGAATTCGTCCCGGCCGGAGTATTGATATCGGCAAGCGTCTCCGGAGTTAAGCCGGTTGTCGGGACGGCGCCACATCGGTTTTTGCAATAATTTGGTTCATAGGTAGTTGTGAAATTCGGTGTGGATTAGTGGTCAAAAAATTTTCGGAAATCCACGCTCAAAATAAATGGTATTTGATTATCAATGTGTTACAGAGAGGGCCGTGGCGTCGTCCCGACTGATGGAATTCGTTCAGGCCAGATGATTGTAAAATTTCGCGGGTTGCCACGCGACATGGCCACGCAGATGTGCCTGTGGCACATTGTTATGGCAGAACCAATACATAAAAGGCACCCTCTGCCACGTCAAATGTCACTGGGGCATTTCAATGTCATACAGGCGTGGCCAATCACGGAAATCTATGACATGGCAGGAAAACATTGTCTTAACACGATATCGTTTGTTGTCAGGTGGTGCAGTACAGCGGAACTCACTCCGCTGCGCTCCGTTCGGCCCTCCTACCGTTTCCTGCGTCCTCGCTCCCGCGAGAACTTGTCTCCGGCAGGCACCTCCCACTTCCCGAGGCCGTGGGTTGGCCACGTCCGCCGTACCGCACCACCTGACAGACTCCCTAAAGTATTGTCAATCTGGATATAAAATTATTAAAAAGGAGAAATTTTCGACACACCCTATTTGTTAATCAAAAAACGTTTTTTATATTGAGGGCAACTGAAACTCATCGACGTCATGAAAACATGATTATTAACGCTAAAAAACAAAACTTTATGAAAAAAATTTCAATCTTCGCATTGCTATGCATCGCGATGTCCTGCACATTGCAGGAGCATTCGCCATCTGAACCGCCATCTGAAGATGTTCCATTGACATTGAAGTCAGTACTGGCAACCACCAGGTCAGCCGCTGGAGAAACGCTTGACAGTGCCTATGTACGCAGTCGTATCCAATCCGACAAGGACATATTTATGCTTAACAGGGTCGTCTTTAAAAACGGCGTCTATATCTTGGCTCTAAAAGAAAGTGATGCCGCATTTCTCGGCATTTCAAGCGAAATCTATGGCCGCTATGTCGATTACGTGAATAATCTTAATGAACAGTTGACATCTTCAAACGCTAATGACCTATGAAAAACAAATCAATCATATGGATTGCTTCATCCATTCTATTCTTTATAATGTCGGCCTCAGCATATGGTCAAACTTCGATTACTGAAAATGAAGTAGTGCGAGCATCTTTAGACAAGATGTTTATGAACTTGGACAAATCTAAAGTACCGACTGGACTGTTGTTGGATTATGCCATTGATATTGTGGATTTCGAAAAATACGACGGACGTGAACTTACCGACAGCAATTATGTGTCTCTATCAATATTAGAGAATATACTCAGAAGCGTAAACTCTGCGTCAGTAACCAGTACGATTCCCGTTGCGAATATTGAGACATTGATGGATAAGCCATTGACATCATCTAATGTGAATATATTCCTCGCCCTATTCAAATATAACTATATCAAGGCCAATGTCATTGAAGATGGCCTATTGACATATGATGAGAATACAGAGCAGGTTTCAGACAGATATATAGATGGCATATGGCAAAATCCATACGGCGAAAATCACATTGCGGCATTCACACCTTCTTCTGAGATTTCACCCTCATTGAATGTAGAGTTCACCTTTTCTTCCTCGAACATAAAGAGTAATGTATCGGAAGGCTATTCGGTTCAGTTTGATGCGGGAGATGGCGTCGGATTTCGCTCCGTCAATGTTTCAGATGTCTTGAATGTGAATTACCCCGAATCAGGCCTCAAGGAACTCAGAATGCGGATTGCCCTTGACGATAAATTACTGGAACTGCATTCACAGATATATGTTGAACAAAGTATTTCTATTCTGACGACTGGTACAAAACCCAACTTGCAGATAGTAAAATCTGCAAGTTATGAAGGAGTTACAGTAAAGGGACTCATGTCCTGTTATTTCAAAAATCAGTCAACAATAACGAAGCCCTTTATAGTTGTCGAAGGCTTTGACCCATGGGAGAGTCTGGCCCTGATTGGTGGAGAGAATATAATTGAATCAGGAGTTCATCTGGGAGTTACGAATCATATCTCTTTTTACAAGAAATTTAAGAATAACACCGACTATGATTTGATATATATAGATTGGGACAATTCACTTGAGGATATTAAAGCAAATGCAAAACTGCTTGAGGCATTTATTCAAGAGGTAAATTCAATGAAAGAATCCAGCGGATGTGCAGAGCCAACCATACTCATGGGGCAAAGTATGGGAGGTCTGGTGGCAAGATACGCGCTGTGCAGCATGGAGAATGCCGGGAAAGAGCATCAAATAAGCACATTTGTCACCCACGACACTCCGCATCTAGGTGCAAATGTCCCACTGGGAGCTTTGTATTTTGTCAATCAAATTATCAGCTGCACGCATGGATATGATAAAGTTGTCGGCATCGCTGATTTATTCATGAAAGGGGAATTGTCCGATTATGAGGTTGTCTTGAATAAGATTCTTAACTCCAAATCTGCCAAGCAGATGCTGATAAACTTTGTGGACTCAAAATTAAAGATAGACAATACCATACATAATCAGTGGCAGAGAGAGTTGTTTTTTCTTGGATTCCCTAAGAGGCCACAAAACCTGACAATCGTAAACGGAAGGGCTTTCCAGCAGAATCTCGCGTATGACTCCCATTACCTTTATGCCGAAGGCTCAATTAAAACGAGATTCTTGGCTGACATATCCCTGACATTGGCTGATTTGGCATCATTCACAATATTGGGAAAGTATCTCAAGACCATAAACTTGGCTCCTATTGGAAGAAATTTGAAGTGGCTCGGATCAAACAAGCTGATGTTAAATGCAGAGATTAATCCTTTGTCGTCTTCTAACTCGAACCGAGTACTATCAGAGTTGAGCTTGAAATATACCAAGAAGTATTTATGGCTGATATCAAAAACATATAAGTTGTTTTATGATAAAAGAATGATACCGGCAGGAACAATGTACTATGATGATATGCCGGGGTCCAAATTTTCCATCTCCCTTGATGGCGACAATAATAAAGATGGCTTACCATACGTAGTTGAAGGAGGAGATAAAAATGCCCTCGTTAAATATTCATATAAGTTTGGAATCGTCAGTGATATAATGTTCGTTCCTTCCGCTAGTGCACTTTGTGCATGGGAATCAGGTGATTTGACACAAAAGATGGCGATGTCGGACTTTTACACTTCTCCACCAGACATCTCATCAAGTCCTTTTGACGCATATTATCTTTTTAATGAGGCAACTAATCATATCGACATAAACAAAGATGTATATGACTGGATAGGGAAACAATCTAATTTCGAAATCAAGGGTGCGCAACGTGCTGAGTCAGGAGCCGTATATCGAGTAGATGGATTTTCTGGAGTGAAATGGTACACGTCAGATAAGACAAAAGCGACCATCAGCAGTACCGGCGTTTTGCAGGCTATCGGCTCGGGATCAGTGGAGATAATAGCAGAGAAATATGAGGACGGAAAGATGTATCGGGCAAGGAAAGATGTCATCGTTGATTTTCCTGATATGATTATAGATTGCGGATACAAAGTGGGAACCGGATATGTTGCAACAGCCCGCACCCTCAACTATTCTGACATGGAATACATCAATAAATTGGTAGCCTCAGGAGAACTTGAATATGAGTGGACACTCATAGATGAGGATGGAAACATGAGCACGACTGTAATACCTAGAAACACTTATTCGTTCATTCCTGAAGAAAAGGGAATATCTACGATTTGTGCACGTCTTGTAGACGGAGACAAAAAAGGTGAGTTGTATTCGGTTACCATTGATGATGGGGCAATATTTAAATTGTGTCACCCATACGTAATCGTAAACTCCGAGGGAAAAGTAATTATTGCAAGCGAGCCATATTTCGGTCCCATGTCAACGGAAGATGTGTTTTCAATAAAGTTCAACTCCTTCCCGACCGGGAATGAGACAGGTTTGGAAGAAAGCATCGATAAGATGAAACGAGAAGGCTGCTATATATCGTGTGTCAGCCGACTAGATATTCAGTTCCGTTCATTTGGATATAATTATGATTATGGAACTTATGTCGCAGAGAAAGATGTATGGGAATTTAGAATTTTCAATAAGGCGTGGTTTCTAGATGACATCCAAAAGGCCAAGGAGAGTAGAGAAGACAAAGTTATAAGAGAGACCCATATAACATTATTTGATTCTCAAGATGAATCCAGAAACATACTACAAACCTTTAAGTTTACAATTTTTAGTAAACCCGATTTTATGGTTCTGAAACCGAAGCCAGACCCGGGTCCTGATTTTCCGATCGTGGGACCGATAGAATAATTTGATTATTAATCTAATAAGACAGATTGTGATATGAAAAAGTTATTAGCACTATTCGTGACGTCACTAATCGTATTGACATCAATGTCCGATTGTAAGAAAAATATAGACCTGAATCTGGTAGGCGGTGTGGAAGATATTTTAATATCAGTGGACATAAATGGACTACCGTATGAAACGACAGAGTTTAAAATAAATCCTATGTATCTTCCAACAGATTATAAATTAAAGTATATAAAATATACTGAAACGGCAGATTCTGTGGGCTATGAACTCTGTGACGATCCCGATTATTGTGGAAAAGAAGACGCTAAAGATGCTTTGGACCTTTATTTCAGTATAAGAATAAGCCTACGCGGGCAGTTATCATTTGGCGAATGGTATGAACTGGATCTTAATAATTCAACTTTTTTGGTACATAGAGATGTAGGAAAGAGCATGTATAAAATTACAAAGGGAATGATGAAAATAACTGACCCGGAAACTGAGTTCGGATACTATGGCGAGTTCTGGTTCAATGCAGTCAATGAAGAAGACGAGAATGATGTCATAGTTGCCAAGAATGGTCGTTTCGAAAAACTCAGACTTGGGCGTTAGAAAGCGTCGTCTCCGCGACTTCTAAAAGTGAGTGATTGGGGCCAGCCGCGAAAGCGGTGGGAACGACAGTTCCAACGGGTCGTGCCGCTCCGGAGGCCCATGTCGGAGATGAACAAACGGGTTAAATCAGGCCGATTTTTACATCGTATGGTCCGTAGCCGTGGATGCCCGGGGCAAGCCTCAG
>OGRU01000214.1_pt1 | contig 57183 bp, 66 predicted proteins | sample 1553541 | NCBI WGS metagenome assembly OGRU01 (sample SAMEA2580068, study PRJEB22360) | human gut metagenome | biome: human gut; feature: human-associated habitat; material: faeces | place: Denmark | collected 2008/2010
TAGAGAAAAGAAATAAACTTTATTTTATTAACAATTTTAATATAGACGTTATGAAAAAGAATGAAACCAAGGTTACTAACCTCGTTGCAACTAAGGTTGCTGAACAACTTGAAGGAATTAAAAATTCTAAGACTACTAAGGCTTCTGCTCCTAAGGCCAAAAAGACTAAAAAGGAATTGGTAAAAGATGCTCAAGAAGCTGCCACTAAGTTTGCCAATGCTAAATTGGTAGAACTCTCTCCAAAAACCAAAACTTCCAAAAAAGAACAGGTTGTCAAGGAAGTAAAGGAACAACAAAAACCCTCTATCATCGAACAGGTAATCTCCAATCGAGAAGTTAAATACGTATATCCGGAGGATGTAGTTGATACTCTTGCTCGGAAGAAATGGAGACAACAAACCAGAAACGAACTTCATCGATTGGAACTTGCAATGGCTCGTATCAAGGACACCAATTCCAAAGAATTTAAGGCTGCTGCTAAAGCCTATGAGGACTTTAAGAAAAAGGTTCTCAAACCAGAACAAGTTGCATAACCCTTTATTAACCCAGTGCCCGGAATAAATTACCCGGGCAACTCTAATTCATACAAAAATGGATTACACTATCTTCTCTGATAAGGAGATGCTAAAACAGGATAAAGAGTTAGTCGAATTACATAAACGATGTTGTAAATCTTGGCTAATTCAGCATTCACTTAAGCATTCTAAAATTAAGAAATTCTTTATAGTTTACGATTGGTATATCAATCCCAATAACGTAAGGAATTTCTTTTTCAGGCCTATACACATCTTTATTCAAGCATTGCTTTTAGGTCAACTCGATAATATATCCGATTACATTAACAATAACAAAAATGGAAAACGCAAAAAGAAACGAACCAGAAAAGTATAATGTGCTTTACCTCAAAGGTAAGTATCAGTACAAATCAAAATATCCTCAGATTGATGCTAAACACAAAATTGTTTATGCAGGTCCAGTAGAACCTATGGCACCTATTTGGGATAATCTATCTGACATACTTCGGAAGTCAGAAAGAATTTGTACTGAATCTCGTAGAGAATTAAAGAAGTTAGAGGAACGTTCACAGAACCAATTCTACTTCAAGAAAAATGGTATCACTCACATAATCATATACAGATGTTTGGGACAATAGTAAAAGACCTATATATAGGTAAATCGAAACTGATAATCAAGTGTAATCAAAGAGAATTACCACAAACCACCTTAGTAATGGATGTATTACAACCTACAGGTTTTACTGGTAATATGCCAGATTATGGTACCTATGGTAATTTACTCACTACTGGTGAATTTGAAATAACCCCTATGATGCCTAAGCATAGGCTTTATGTTACGGGCATACCGAAAGGGGCAATCCTTGATAATTTTCGGATTAGAAGGGTTTATTGGTCCTCATACTATGAGGATGATATAAGGGGATATTTATTTCAGATAACTGATGAACATCCCAAGTTAATAATCACAAAGTAAAGTTATATGGAAGCAATAGATTATGTCAAACTATTTAAACTCGACCAAGAGAACTATGATTTTAAAAGGGAAGAGTTTATATCCGAATTAGGTAAAGATTTTCTAGATTATTGCCAAAACACCACTATAGGTATAAATCCAAAGTACGGATATATCTATTATTATCGGTTTAAGGAAATAATAAAGAATTTCGAAACTAAATTCTGGGCAATTTCGAAACTTAAGGTAGGGGAACCATTTACTCAGAAATTATGGAATGCCTTTTTCGCTACGCAGGTAGTACCTCTGAGGAAAAAATTATTCCCTGAGGTACAAAAATTAATCGAAGAACAAAAGGGGATTATCCAAAATGACCCAAGGCCTAATAACCCTTACCATAGTAAACAAGACAAAAAACCCTCGAATCCTAAAAAGTAAAATATGGCAAAGGAAATCCTAGACCTTCATGGCAATAAATTTAAGGTAGGAGATTATAAACTTTGCCTTAAAATCCCAATAACTGGGAAAGGTAATTTGATATTCACCAGGGACTTAATCTCTGGTGAACCTTTTAATTTATCAGTGAATAAGAAAAAGTATAGGGGATATTTCTATAACCTATCTTTGAATTTGTATGTAAGATATGATTTAGAGTATAGAGGTTATGATGAAAGTTCCGATATCCGAAAATCTCATTTGTATGTCAGAAAAAGAAAGTAAGATAGTAAGGTTCCCAAGACCCATGGGAACTACAGATATGGCATTAGAATATCAAAAGAATCCTGATGATAGTCTTTTGATGAAGATACATAATTACATTATCAATCAATGGCTGATGGGTAATGGTGTATTATGTGGTATTACCTATGATATTAATACCTTCTCATATCGTATGGGCATAGATATTAATTACATACGTGTATTTATGAGGGATAGGCTATTAAGCTCTAGAATATGGGATAAAGATAAGGCAGAAGATTTATTGCAAGCTTTAATGGGAGAACAACTAGCATGGGCCTTGGAAGATCGTATGGAGATAGCCCATCAGGTTAACATCTTGAGAGAGTCTCAGGGTGGAAAATATGTACCTTTCATATCTTCTGAATTAGGAAAAGCACTTAAATTAAAACTTGAATCTTCTACTTCACTTCAATCAATTGTACGTAATCTTACTGGAGGGAGCACTACTAATATATTTGCTCAATTTAATCAACAGAACAATGTGACTCAGCAAAATGCTATCACAGTTGAAGAAGCCCGTCAAATTGTATTGGAATCCCAAAGGGTAATGGATAAAACCGAAGAAGCTAAACTGTTAGAGTCAAGATATGACCTCAGTAGTTTACCAGAAGTTGTTGCTACTAAACAAGAGGGAGTAGATACCAGTAAGGAGGGGCTTAACTTGAATAAAGCCGAGCTAATGCAAATCACGGATGACTATAAGGGAGCAATGGCTTCATTTTCAAAGGAACATCATGAATTGAGAAGAGAAATAGAGATGAATATAGACCCAGATGAAGAAGACCCAGAGTTATATCAATATGAAGACTTCGGGGAAGAAGAAAAAGAAGATGGCTCATTTGCATCTCAATTCCTCCGAAATAGTAAGCTCCCATAGTTATATCAGGATATTGCATATTTAAAATAAAAATGATTATATTTGCATAGAGAAAAGAAATAAACTTTATTTTATTAACAATTTTAACATAGACAAAAATATGAAAAACCTTGAACAATTAATGGCATCTTTCCTTTGTAGGAAAGATTTTCTAGACCCAGAGGGAACTAAATCTGGAGGAGTTCCTCATATTCAATTATCTGAATCTATTAAAATAAGGATGTTTGATGACCTTTATCAATTGGATGCTTTTTATTTAGCTGCTAATAATCGGGTACACTTACTTATGACTAATCCTCAAGGAGAAGTAGTAAATGTAACCTTTTCTACTTTTATGAATATTTTTCCTAATACAAAGGAAAGTCCAGAAGAATACATATATGAAGCTTTAAGTCAAATAATCTTGAGGAAAATGGGAATACAGAAAGACTACAAGAAAACTAAGGTTAATAAGATTAATCAAGGTACTTACTTTAAATTAAAACCCACCGATACTGCACCAGTATGGGTAAGAGACCATTTTGATAGAGCTACTCAAACTTATGCCTGTCATAAATATGAAGACTCAAATCATGAGACATTCTTAAAGGGAAATCGAGACATATACATTAACTTTACATTTTAATCACATGAGCTTATTTAAACGAAAAAGATGTTGCCAGGAACTCATTGCTATTAAGGATGGTAACTTGGTATTCAATTTAAACAATCGGCATATTAATACAGTTTATCATACTCTACTAGCAATGATGAGGAGATCTGGAATATTCGATGAAAACTTATATTTTGGCCTATATAAGGAATACCAAAAACATTACGTTGTATATGATGTAGTACCTTCCCTACTACAATATAAGGTACCACTAATATTCTCGGGTAGATTTCCTGAAATCATCTTTGATAACCAGTTTACATTTGAAGAATTAGTACCTAATGCTTTAGTATATCACCAATTGCCAGATAAGTTCAAGTTACCCGAAAACTTAGAGAAAATCCTTTTGGAAGTAAGAAAAAGGGTATCTACTTATATAGACACCGAGTGTATATCGGATAATGACTACAGGGACTTAATTCGAATGAACTTCGTAAAACAGTGGGAAGTATTCAAAAAAGATCCTTCACTTATAGATTGCTATATGGATGCTCAATTGGGCATGCTACATAGGTGGGCTAGAGTAGAGAATAAAACTATAGTAAAGAATATAATCGAAAGAACTCAAGATGAACTAGCTCAAGAGTTCTTATCTAAAAACGATGAGTATGGAAAATAAAGAAAAATTTGCCTTTAGAAAGGTACACATGAATCGGGATGTAGAAGTAGAGTTTATCAAACTTCTAACGGAGAATCAAGAAAAGTCAGATGAGAGTTTACTAATGGCTTTTAAGGATAAGATTACTTCGGATAAGGTGACTTGCCATGCTGACATGCTATCAAGAACTTTAAGTCTAATAATCTTTCAAACTTCTAAGTTCAGTAGATTGGCTTTAGAATATAGAGATTATGAGATTTGGGTGTTTAGTAAGACTAAAACCCCAAACTTGAACAAAGAAGCAAATTGTTTATACGAAACATGGACATTAAATAGATTCCGGATATGATTAAAATGACTATGCTAAATGCCGAAACTATTCAAGATGAATGGTTACATGAGGCCTTAACAAAAGGCTTAAAGGAATGCGTAACTGCTCCAATCCTAACTTTGGACCCAACTAAGCCAGAACCCATAAAAAGAGCCGAAATGATAATCGAGAATTTTTCCAGGGAAGACTGCAAATGTATACCAACTTTAGTAGTACCCGGGAATTTAATTCAAATGCTGCTACCAAAAGATGAAGTACTCATTTCGATTATCTTTCAATACCGAGAAAAGAATACTTACATTCAAGCTGTAATCCAAAAATTACATTATTATGAGCCCGACAACAAAGCGAATATGCAGGATAGCAGTAACACTGAGGCCTGATAAGGTCTATACAATTACTTTGGACCATTGTATAGAGAATCTAGTTCCCCAAAGGTTAACGGGATATCTGATACCTTTAGTCAGATATTATTGGGGATTTGATAAGGGTACTAAACTCGAATATGAAGAGTTCGGGGGATTTACCGATTCATATTGGGTTTGAGATTTGGAAAGACCTTGGGGATGGAATCCCAGATCTTGATAAGGCTGAATGTTTAACACCCAGTGATGAAGCCCTAAAAGACCTTATCAACCAATTGAGAATCTATTATCAATCTCAAGAGTTATCTCAGAAGATTGGGGAATCTCTTAAAAAGATAATCAAAGAGGAATTAGAAAAGAAAAATCATGATTTGAATCGAGTTGGCTATGCTGCTTTATGCTCTTCTGCTCCATATATCATTGAGGATGCTTGCAATTATGCCAAGAATACCCTGGTTCTCTAAATTTGAAAGGCAGTCTAATCCACTGCCTTTTATAGCGTGTACACATCCTCAGCCACTTTAAAAATAAAAGGGATATATTTTTCTATTAAAATAAAAATGATTATATTTGCATATCAATTTTAATATAGACAAAAATATGAAAACCAACTCAGTAACTTACAATCAAGACGAACAATTAACTAAGGTAGTTCGCAATTTCTTAGACAAGAAATCTACATTCAACTTGGATTCAGACGAAAAGGGAAACCTTTACAATCTTCTTATGGGCCTCTTATCTAATCTAGAGGATAAACATAATCTTTACTGCATTGATATCAATCAATTTAATAAGTATGAGACTACATATTACTCATTCACTTTTGAATCAATGATAACAGTGGGCTCATTCACCCTGAAAAATAAAATTGCCGATGCTGCAATTCGATTCATGAATGATTTTACCGACAATGACGGTATGTTCATATCATTCAATCAACTCGATAGAAACCAATGGATTTTCCAACTAAATTTCTCAATAGCATGACAACTTATAACCCAAGACCTTTAGTTGCTCGTCAACTAGAATTCACTACAGGTACCACCAAAGATGGTACCTGGTGCAAATATACCATAGACGTAACTTTGCATCAATGTTATATCGAAGTTATCTGGAAGGTCTTACCTTCCCGTTATAATCCTGATTTAGACGGGCGTAAAGAAATCTTTAATACTTTACAGGAGTATCTAGATTGGTTTGCTAATCTTAAGAAAACTTACAAGAAAAGAATAACCCGTAAACAAATGGTATATGCTTCATATAATGAAACTATGCGTACATTTGAATATACACCATATGAGAACTGGGCTACAAGACGTTCAAAGGAGAAACTAAATAAGCCAAATAATGAACCGTTATTGGCCGATGAGTTATACTAATCCCTAAATCCGTTAATATATCCCCAGGGAGTCCAGGTACAAATCCCTATCAAAACCTAAAACCTGGACTCCTTTAAATTTATTTGCATAAAAAATATATTATTCTTATATTTGCATAGAGAAAAGAAATAAACTTTATTTTATTAACAATTTTAATATAGACGTTATGAATGATTTAAAAAATTTAAGCGAAATCCGCAACTTGCTTGTTGCCCACCCATTTTTTACTTACGACTACGCTGATGGTCTCTGGATTAACAAGGATTCAAAACATATCTGGGTCTACTCAATTGATCTGGATGATGATCCACTTGCTTCTTATATCTCTGGTTACATAATCGTATATTCTTCTGAGGAAGACTTATTCGAAAATCTAAAGGAAAACATTATCTCCCACATGGATCTAACAAAGGGTGCTGACGACCAATACTATGATTATTCTCCATCACAGGTAGAAGCTATCATATTTGGTATTCCTCAATTAACTCCAGAACATCAGGATTACATAATTACTGGACTCAAAAAACATCTCCGGGAATTCATCCAGGACGAGGAACAAGATGAGGACATGATATTTCAATATACGGCAACATATAATGCTCTCGAAAAATGGGAATCCGACAAAAGAGAAACCCAAATCTTTGATTCCCTGGCTGCATCAGAACTTATTAGACAACTTAATAAATAATCACTATGGTAAACTTATATAAACTCTTAAACGTATTGGAACAGGGCATGTCCTTGTTCCAACTCAATAAATGGAAAACCGAAGGCATCTGGTATCCTATTACTCAATACAAAAAGGAATTAGACGAAATTCAGGTAGTAACCAATTTATTTATTCCGGAACAAAAGGAATATCACATTCAACTTTCTGGAAGTTATTATCCCGAAGAATCAGAAGCCTGGGACAAGTTTCTAGAGGAAAACCAATGGAAAATCTACCCATTACTTGCAAACATAATGCAAGTCTTCTTGCCCACAGGGAACTATCAATTATTCTATACTCAATATCCACAAGGATTCATATCCATAATCGCTAAGCCCCATGATAAGTAAAGAACTCAAATCACAAATAAATATTCTCAGGGAAACTAACCCAGAATATATTCAGACCCTAAAGGATTCCGTAATGGAATCCTTTAAGGCAAAACTTCAGTCAATCAAACCAAGTTCTACCGAAGAAGAGGAACAACTTAATATCGAACTCAAGGACATAGTATTAAACATGCTATTTGGACCTTTCTATAACTATTTCGTATCAGAATACGTAGTATCAGATACTATATGGGAAGAACAAGATCAACTAATCGAGGACTTATATTATTACTTCAAATCATGACACCATATATTCAACAACAACTTAAAAAGCTATGCGATAATCCAAATTGATATGACGATATGCTCATCTCATGGGATAAAAACCCAAGAAATCAAAGGGAAGCTATCTATAACTACCCTTTCTCATGTACAACTAAATGGGTTACTAGAAAACACTCAGATAGTTTTTACATTCATAGATGGCGACATGAAACCAGCTTTCTATTTCGAAATTCCCAGAGATACCAATCGATATCTTATACTGGGAATCCTCGATGAAGCAGGTTATTCTCATTGCTGCCTATTAGTCCAACCAAAACAAATGTTTAACCCTCAACTCAATTAACATCATGGAACCAATCGTAACAATAAACAACTACCCAATCGGATGGGAATGGCTAGACAACGTACCTTTAGAGGACTTTAACTGGCTCATAGAGATATTTGCTACAATGACCGATAATACAGATACCTATGACTTTGTATTTTATGAAGATTCAGAAAACTTACCAAGACATCTGAAGAGGATATGCTCAGTAGACAAGATATACTTAGCCAACTTCCTAAATGAAGACCAGGGCTACGAATCAGGTATATCCATGTACGGTCACTACATAGCATGCAAATGCCTTAACATATCCTCAGAAGAGGAATATATGAATCAATTAACCGATATAAGAATCCTAACTAACGAACTAGAGCCATGCTAACATCAGGTAAATTCTTAGTATCATTCGAAGTCCCGGGACCATTACCTGGGACTACTGAAGGCTTCTGCGAAGAAATGAACGTAGTGTACAGAACTGAGGAACTTAATACCTACCTCCGCTACCCCAAACAACAAATAAACCCATGGCATAAACACAGTACCCATATAAGGCTAAAGCTAAGAGAGATCCTCAAAGTAAACCTAACAGATATAACCATAATCGATATAATATCACTACCATGAACATCCTCTATCACATAATCCGAATAATCCCATCCGTAGGAACTATCCTCATCCCAATACGAAATGAGGATATCTACCAAGCCCACAAGCATACCCACCCAACAAACAAAATAAGATATATCATCTCACCCCAACTAACCCCAATAATATACACCATAGCCCTGATAACATTATCCCACATATCAAGGTACCTGGAATAAATACCGGGTACCTCCCACACACCCCAACACAAAAAATAAAACAAAATCACACTAACTATATAATACCCAACTAAGGTACATAATATAATACCCATCAACCAATATACCATTTACTAATACTCTAATATATGTATCAAGGTACCTCACCGGGGGTATTTGCCTTTGGTGAACCAGGTATGGTACCTACCCCCCTACTATACAACTACACTATAGCTACTATACTATATAGCTCTCTAGCTCTACTACCCCACACTTTAAAGGCAATCACAAAAAGGCTAAAAAGGTACACAAAATCCGACCATTAGGGGCCCCTAAATCCCCTACCCCTAAGAGCCCTTTATATTAGTATATATTATATAATAAGTACTGGGATTAGGCAATAGGATTTGTGATCAAGGCAATTAAATTATTAGGTTTTAAGGGCTAAATGGTTTATAGGATTTAAGGCTTTCATGGGGCATATTTAGGTAATATTCCTAGTAAGTATGTAATTTATTTGCTTAGTATTTATATTAGCATTAACTTTTGTATTCTAGGACAATTTTGTGATTTAGGGGTACCTTGATTGCCAAGAGCCATTAGGTATTATATAATATTAGTTATGGGTAGGAAGGTAAATGGCAATCTCCATTCATGGCCTCGGAGATTTAGGCAAATATAATTCAAGGCCCTTAATAACCTACGAAGGCAACCTATGCTCCTCTCCCGAAGGCATCATTAGATTCATTAAGCCTTACTTACGGGAACTACAGGAGGAACACAATCATTCCCGATTACTTAACTCTAGTATCAATCCAAACTATCGAAAACGAAGAAGCCGGAGTACATATATTAACCTTTACACAGTAACAGTTCCTTTCACTTGCTAAATCACTAAGGGGTATCCATAACAGGGTACCCCTATTAATACATTAAATACAAACGTTATGAGAACAATTAATCAAATTTCAAACCTCATCATCCTTACCCTAGTAAATTGCGCTAAGGATTATCCATGGGCATCCTACATTGCCAATTCACTTTCACAATTCGATTTGATATTGCCAGAACTAATGCAATCGAAAGCTAAGGAAATATCCATTACCGATATCGAAGGTATTGAACAAACCGCTATCGAATACTATACCTGGGACGAAGACGAGGATGGTCCTATACCTGGTATAAAACTTTTCAAGGATCTCAATATATACCTTGAACGAGAATTTTGCGAATACTAACACATTGCCCCAGGCCTAACTTAGGTACCTGGGTTTTTACTTACGCTAACTTAGTAAGCCATTATAGGCTATCCTAATCTCTATAGGCTTACCATAGTCCCTATATGGCCTTATAGAATTAGGACCCAATAGGTTTATAGAGGGCAATAATAGGGATATAGCTAATGGGCCTTAATTCTTTATCACCTTAGTAGATTAATGGCCTTATCAATATACAGGTATATAATACACTCTCAAGAGGACAGGCATAAGCCATATAGGATTATTCCATATACATATCATATATGCCCACTACAAGGCGTGTGAAGATTATCCTTGTGAACCCCCAAAATTAAGTGCAAATATTAAGTCCTTTTAGGGTGCACAATATTTTCTATTTTATAGATTTTTTCACAAAAATAATTTTGAAAATAAAATTATTCATTTTCTCAAAAATTTTTCTTGAAAATGTTTGTAGATTAAAATAAAGTTCGTATCTTTGCAATGTGAGAAAAACAAAGCGATATTTGAATGAATTTTTAATTAAAACTTTTTAAGAAAATAATTTTCTAAAAATTTTGTAGATTAAAAAATAGTTCTTATATTTGCAATACAGAAATGAAACAAACCTTATTAGATAGTTTAATAAGTCTTGAGTATCTATCAAAAAGGTTATAAAATAATAATAATAAAATATTCAAGCGTTTTATTATGAAAAATCAAATTAACAAAGTGAATGTAGAAAAAGCAAGTGCAAACGTAAAAGCAAATAGTTTAATTGCTTTAGATGTTTTGAAAAGCGTAAAAGAAAAAAACGCGGGACTTTTCAAAACTTCTTTAGGGACAAAAACAGAAATTTACAAAAAAGAACTTTTTGAGGGTGCAAACGAAAAGCAAATTAAATCGTTACGCAAAAAGTTCAGAAACGTAACTTTTAATTTTCTTTCAACTATTGCAACAAATGCAGATAAAAAACTAATTGACGGATTTATAGACTTTTATAAACAAGTCTATGTTATAAATGATTTTTCTTTTTCTTCAATTGCAAGCGAAAACACTAAAGAAGAAAAGAAAGAGATATTAATAAAAGGTCTCGAAATTGTAAAAAAATCAATGAAGTAAAATAAAATCTCAGATAAGGAGTAAAATTTTACTCCTTATCATAAAAATAAAATTATTATGTTATTAATTTTGTTTATTATCTTATTAGCTGTTTTTGTTAGTGCTTTATATGTAGTTTATATTCTTTTAAAGCCAAATCATAGAATAATATCTACTATTATTGATGTGCAAACTTTTCAATTAATTAATGTAGAGCAATTTCTATTGTTTGAACAAATAAACGAGAACTATTTAAATGAAGTTGAATATACAATTTATAAAAAATTTTCTTTTAAAACTTTTTTACTATACTTATGTTATTGTTTAAATGAACAATTTAAAGAAAATTTAAATAATCATTTAGTAGATAATTAGAAAAGCAAAGGGATACACATAAAAGTTTGTATCCCTTACTTTTTATTTTTAAATGTTAAATTTAAGGGAACCGTACTCCCCATTTAGTACCACAACTTTCGAAGCCCTCACATTAAGGGGTACCTTGAAGGCAAATACACATTTTTAGTACCACACAAAAATCACTCCTCGTATTAAGGGCATACCTAGATATCCCACAACCACACATGCTCACATAACACACAAAGAAGCCAGGGATGTTAGGTCTCTGGCAACTAATTAAAGTATAGCACGAATTAAATCCTTAGTCCTATCTTTCCCAAGAACTCCTCGAACCTTACCACCTTTCTTCTCATAAAAGAAAACATAATACTGTTGAAGATTCCTTAACCACCATCTCTTAACTTCACCATACCCATCAAAATACCTTTCTATACAATTCATATCCAATTGGGTAATCCATATCTGATACCAAATCCGATTATCCTCTCGGCATTTAAGAATCCTCTTTTCATTATCATTCCTAATTGTTTCAACCTTCACCATCTTAATAATCCTCCCTCACTGATTTTAACCTACTGGTAATATCTATTCTCCCAGTAACCTTTAACACCCTACTATTTTTTCTCTTTAGGTATAAATATCTTAAATAATCTTCTGCCCTTTCAATTGCCTTATCCTTATCAAGGAAGGTTTCTATATTACTCGAATACTTATCTCTAAGTGTAAGCCAAAACACCAATCCCAGGAAGGTACCTAATCTTAATGAAGTACCTTCCTCTGCTTGTATGGTAGTAAATCTGATACTTCTCATAATTCTTTATATTGATTATATAATATCATAGACTTCGGATTATCCCTCTGGTAGATTACAATATCAAAGTTCTTTCTATAAACCAAAAACTTATAAAGATATGGAAGAAACATTATTCAAACTAGCACGTGCAATTACAGATACAGGTATAGATACTGTATCTTCAGAGGGTGGTACTATAACCTACCGTATCACTTCCCTCAAAAGGAAACTGGTAAATGGCAAAGTAGTTTCAACCTCTACACCCTCTTGTACTTTGAGCTCAGCCCCAGTAAGTTGGGCTACTTGGGGAGGAGTTACCGTTGGAAATGGTTACTTAGATGTAAAAATTAACTATTCAGAAAATACTGGGTCCTCAAGGTCTACTACTCTGACATTTGACCAAGAGGGGTCCAATAACAAAATCAATCTCACAGTAACTCAGGTACCCGGTATTACCTATAGTGGATACATAGAAATGGTTTCAAACACATTGCCTTTAGGTAGTGATAAATATAATACTGCTCTAATCATTGTGATGGCCTATTTAAAGGGTAGTGATGGGTCTAAAAAGCCAGAAACTCCCCATGTGGGTAATGCTCCCGATTGGTGCTCAGTATCCGTTGCCCCAGCGAATACTCTTGAGAACCATTACAAATTATCCCTGACCGCTTTATCGAGTAATCAAACTGGAGCTAACCGTTCAGGGTATATCCTCTTAATCTGTGGGGATGCTAACCTTAGTATACCAGTAACTCAGATAACTCGGATGGCTTTAACATTCACTCTCTCTGGATTGCCCACAGATACAGGCTACTATCTCTTTGGCAGGGGAGCTAGGCCACAGAATACACCATCTTCAGGTAATGTGTATATACAGGGTCTCTCAGCAACTGGTACTACTACTATGGGGATTCCATTCTATGCCAATGACTCAGAACCTGGTTCTCGAATAGAATGTACTACTGGAGATAAAGTAGCTGTATATACTAAACCAGGTGCTACCTGGATATTAGCGGGGTCATTTATAGTACCAAGTGCAGGAGGAACAGTATCAATCTAAAAACATTATACATTATGGAAAATAAAGTTCTTAAATTAGGGGGGGGGGAGATGAGTGATTTTTTTAGGGTTACTACCAATATTAATAGGGAAGGTGGACTTATGTCTGAGAGTAACAACAAAAATAAGAATTGGATAGTAAATCAAAATAGATATGCTATTAATGTCTATATTGCTAACACGTACCCGGGAAATTTCGAAATGTTGTCTTGGTCCTGCCTTGATAAGAATGGTAATGCTTTTAGTCCTAACTACAATTTACCAAGTAATTCATACTTTACAACAAAAACAACTGGATTGGGTTCCTATACTCTTACAAAAGTTTCAACTCCCTCTGCTAGCAGTGATACTCCTATACTCTCCAGTAGGTTTAACCCCACTAAAAAATATCCATTAGATTTGAATTTTTATTGGGTATAGCTCCAACTTAATACCTGTATTAAGATAATATCCCAATTATAAAAGCAATTACCCAGAATATAAGAGCCAGTGTATATGCAACAGAATATCTATGCCATGGATACCAGCAGGTAATATAAGAATCTACTTTTAGTATTTCTGGATGTTCTTCCTCGTATTTTTTATCCTCTTCTCTAGAACTGTATTTATGAAATACATAGAAGGGTAAGAATACGAGGAAAATTATTAAAGCAACTGGGAACAAGAGTAGGAGAATTATCTCCCACCCTTGCATTGATGTCCCAGCATAATTACCATCTCTGTCAAAAAAGTATCTCATAGTAATCTATATTTTAGGTATTTGATTAATAAGTAAATCGGGAATAGAGGTAATACTATCCATACCGATATGAATAGAATAAGAGAGTGTATTTTGTGAGTATAGGGTAAATAATCCAAGCAAGCCCTTACAAAAAATACCGTGAATGGCAAACATACCAAGTAAATTATCGCTAATACCGTAGTCATCATTGTTCTTTGAAGTATTTGTTAATAATCTTGGTAAGCTTCTTATCAAATTCAATCATCATATCGAAAGCATCTGTATCTTTCATACTTCTCATCTCCTTATCAAGTAATTCTATGTTTCTCTTAATTGAGAAATAGGCCTTATATGCAAGGAATACTCTTTCATTTTCTTCGGTAAGCGGACGAACTTCTCCCTTTTGCCCATCCAATCTTGGGTATGTATCATCAGGACCCAAGGTTCTTGCAACTTTTACTCGGTTACTGAGCATTGCGAATCCACCTTTTTTATCAATAGATTCCACTGTAACTTTCTCAATGATGGGTCTTCCAGATAAGGTGAAGAGAACCTCATCCCCCTCTTTAAGCTTTTTGATTTCTTTCTTTTCTTTTTTCATATCTTTATTTATTAAGAATTTTTCTTTATGCAAATATACGAAATTATTTCTTATTTATTGCATTATCAATCATATTTTTAATAAATTCATAGGCATTGCCTCGGTAATCTTCTAGCATTTTGTATTCCTGTGGAGATAGAATTACTCCGTTTACTTTAAAAAGCTTTCTTAGATGTTCTGGTATAGTGCCTTGGTGAGCGATGTTATTATAACGGATAATGAAAAGCTTCTCTCGATCTTCATCAATAACTCCCAGAGTGTTTACTGGTTGGAGTTTAGTTTGGTAAATACCACCAAAAGCCGAGGGCACCATTAAAATATTTCCGGGAATTTTAGTTACCCAGTGAGAATAATCTGGAGTAATTACCGCAATTTTACCCTCTTTCTCAAGCTCTTTATCATAAGCTAATCGATTAGACCAAAAAGCACATTGAAAACAAATTTGTTTTCTTGCCATAAGTTGAGGGATTTCCCGAGTTTCATCAAATTCCTCTAAATTAATGGGCTTGCCACATATCTGGCACTCATTTTTCTTGTCCATATTGCATTATTTTATAAGTTATATATGATAATAGAACCTCGAAACATATTGAAAATGGGTTATAAGCAATACTTTTGTTACTAACTAATACTAAAAAAATTGAACCATTAAAACTGATAAGTTATGGATAAACTAACAAATGAAATGATTAAAGACCTTGCTATTCGCTTAGGTTTAGAACCTGCCCTATTGAAAGCTGTCCAATTGGTGGAAGCTGCCGGTAGAGACGGGTTTTTAGCTGACGGTAGGCCTCAAATTCTCTTTGAGGGTCACATTATGTACAAAGAAGTACATAAGAAATTCCCTGACAGAGATTTAGCTTACCTTTGTAAGAGATATTCTACGATTTTCTTCCCTAAATGGGATAAATCGAAGTATTTGGGAGGTGTACACGAGTATAAGAGACTCGAATTAGCCAAAGAAATTGATGAGGAATGTGCATTGAAGTCTGCCAGTTGGGGTATGTTCCAAATTATGGGCTTCAATCACCACCTTTGTGGATGTAAAGATGTCTTCGAATTTGTTCACAAGATGTCTGAATCTCATGAGAAACAATTGGAACTCATGTATTATTTCATGAATAACTCTGGTTGTTTGAAACAACTCAAAGCAAAAGACTGGGCTGGCTTTGCCAGAAAGTATAATGGTCCTGGGTATGCCCAGAATCTCTATTACCAAAAGTTAAGAAATGCTTACGAAAATTTCAAAGATAAGTTATGAAAAGATGTCATTTTAACAGCTGGGTAGCAAAGGTATTCCTTTTCCCCAGTTACAAGGCAATAACTATGTTGTACAACTCTTTTTTCAAGCATAGAGTAGAGGAGTGTAAACCGGATGATATCAACCATGAGAGAATCCATCAGGTACAACAGATTGAGTGTAGTATAGTCGGTTTGATACTTGGTATCATACTCTGGGTATTATTCGATATATCCCTTTGGTGGGTAGTAGTTCTCTGTTTTGGTCTCTTCTACCTTTGGTATATTATCGAATATCTTCTCATTCTGTGTTTTGCCAAATGGGATAAACAGAATGAAAGGTATCATGATGTAAGTTTTGAAGAAGAAGCTCACAATAATGATAAAAATCTGAGTTATTTGGAAGACCGTAAACCATTTGCTTGGATTAAATATATCAAATTGAGAAGTTACAAGAAATGAAAAAGTTAAGGGTATTGGGAGTGTGCGCTGGACAGGGTGCACTCCTGTTCCCTTTTAGGGAAAATTTGCTAGGGAATATAGAAATAAGAGGAGTTTTTCATACAAATTGCGAAAGTCAATGGAAGTTAAATTTTGGTGATATACCATTCTATAAGGGCTTTTGTTTACAAGAGTTCGATGAGAAAGTAGATATAATTATATCAAGCCCGGATTGTGGCTCATCTTCAGTAATGAGGCTGTCTAAAGTAAAAGAATTGGGCAATCCAAAAGATAATCGTAGTCTCAATCTAGTAATTTCATCGATACTCAAGTATAAGCCTAAGATATTTCTTATAGAAAATCTACCAAGACTGCTATCCTTGCTTCCCAAGAATTTTTTTGAGGAAACCTTTAAGGACTATAAACTTATTTTTCACGAAAGGTCAGTTTTTGATTATGGAAATTCTCAGATATCTAGGAAGCGTTTAGTTATCATTGGAGTACATAAAAAGACCGGTAAGAAATACTTGAATGCTTTTAATGAAGTATTTCAAGTAAAAAACCCAACAATTACTAGAAATCTACTTAAACCCCTCACGTTTTCTTCAGAAGATGATACCAATCAAATCCCTTGGATTAGTAAAACTCTGGCAATATATGATTATCGAAAATTGCCTGAGAAAAAGAATCTAACTGTAGCAAAGATACATCGACTTTGGGTTAGAGATTTCAAAGATGAAAAGAAATGGCCTATCAAAACGGCAAAGATGAATACTCTCCCGGGAGTATATCGATTGGAGTATGATAAACCTCCACTAACCTTAAGACCTGCAGATAGGCAATTCAGACCAGATGGTTATCCCTTGGGGGTTGAGGATTTTAAGGCAATCATGGGATTCCCAAAGAAATTCAGAATTTACCTTCATGAAAACCAGGGTACCTCTGAAAAGGATTTTAAGGATCACCATTATTGGCTTAACAAGGCAAGATACACAATTGCCAAGGGCTCGGTTTATGAAGTAGGATTATGGTTCAAACGTTGCCTCAAGAAAATTGACTCATCAAAACTGAGCTAAATTGAGCTGTTTTGAAAACCCTTTTTTCTTTTTATTAAGTTTTTCTTTTTTAGGAAAGTGCTTTCTGGTAAAGAAAGAGAAAGAAAGTTATAATTCTATAAATCAACTCTGAAGGTAAGAAAGGGATTGTTAAGGGAAAACAAGGAAACGAGTGAGTACCAGAGTTTCACTAAAAGCGAAATTACCATGAAGAATTTAAAGAATGCCTTGTTTATTGTACTTCTAGGATTTACTATTTACCTTTGCTTCAGGAATTACAAACTTTCTCGAGAAGTTAATTCCCTGGAACTAGCGGTCAATGAAATCCCAGATACAGTATACAAAGACAAGCCTTTCAAACCAGAGAAGAAGTATTCTAAAGAAATTGAACCAGGTAAAATCTTAGTTTACGATAATAGTTACGATAATAGGCAGCCAACTCTCTTTCCTGATTCCATGCTAAGGCAGCCAGCTATCAGTAAACAAGATTCCCTGGTTCAATTTCTTTTGAAGAAAGATAAGTTGAATTTGAGTTTATTCAATCAACAGACTGGAACTTATTCAACTAAGCTGTTCAAAATTGACTTAGATAAGTACAACTATAACTGGTATGAAGGTCAATTAACTCGGAAGAAAGTTGCAAGGTTATTACTTAGTCCATACGTTTATGGCAAATATAGACCTTTCAATAATCTATTCGATATGGGAGCTGGTCTTTCAATCAAGACTAAGAGATTTAATTACAAATTCGGAGTCAATACCTTTTACTATCCGAAGGTAAAATCTGGGATAGGTACTGACATCGAATTTCAAATAATATATAACTTTTAGATATGGCAAAGACTATCTCAGAAACTAGAACTACTTTAACTCGAGAAGAGTTATCAAATCTCTCAAGGGTTACAGTAGATGTTTTCTTTTTCAGTCTTTTCTGTTATGTGATACATCCAGTAAGGGGAAAGGTAAGGTTCGAACTTTACCCATTTCAAAAATCGGTTTTGTATAATTTTATTGCTCAACGTTTCAATATCATTTTGAAATTTCGTCAGGCAGGTATTACAGAATTGATTTCTATGTACTGTCTTTGGTTGGCGATGTACCATCCCAACAAAAAGATAAACATTATTTCTATCAAGGATACCACTGCTAAAAAAGTACTTAAGAAGATTAAGTTCATGTACAAAAATCTACCCTGGTACCTTCAAACTCCCATTATAAACGGTAGGGCTGGTGAATACGGATCAGCATCCATGATAGAATTTGATAACGGGTCTTTTATTGAATCAATTCCGACATCATCCGAAGCCGGTCGTTCGGAATCTCTTTCCCTTTTGGTAATTGACGAGGCAGCAGTAGTTAGATGGGCTGCTCAAATTTGGGCTGCTGCTTTTCCTACTCTTTCCACTGGTGGAGCTGCCATCGTCAATTCCACTCCTTATGGAGTTGGTAACTTTTATCATTCAACTTGGGTAGATGCCATTGCTGGAGGTAACCCCTTCAATCCCATTCGATTATACTGGCAGATGCACCCGGAACGAGATATAAATTGGTATAACCAAATGTCTTCTGCTTTGGGTGCAAAACGAACAGCACAAGAAATAGACGGTGACTTCTTGTCATCAGGTAATACAGTCTTCGATTTAGCTGATATTAAGGCTATCGAAGACTGCCTTAGTGATTATCCAGTAATAAAGAAAAGATTCAATGGTCAATACAGGCAATTCTGTGAACCAGAATCTGACAAAGAATATTTCATTGGTGCTGACGTTGCAACTGGTAGAGCTTCTGACTATTCCTCATTCACTTGTATGGATAAGCTAGGAGAAGAACAAGCAATATATAAGGGAAGAATGGCAGTAGGGGCTTATGCTAAATTACTTGGAGATACCGGGCAATTGTATAATTGGGCTACTATAGCTCCGGAATCTAATGATGTGGGTTTAGCAGTAACCTCTAAACTTCAAGATGAAGGTTATCCAAAGCTGTACTACTACCAAAAAATGCTTAAGAAAAAGGGAAAGAGTAGACCAGAAATGGACCAATCTCCTGGTTGGTTAACTACACAAAAGAATCGTTCAGTGATAATAGAAAACTTAGAAGAAGATATCAGAAATGATAACGTAATCATAAAGGACCCATTTTTTGTTCAGGAAGCTTATACTTTCATCTATGATGGTTTAGGTAGGCCTGTTGCAATGGGTAAACATAGAGCAAATAATTCTGCTGTTGATGTAGACCTTGAAGGAGACGTATACTCAGATGATGATATATTTGGAAAAGCAATATGCAATCACATAAGGAAAGGAAAAACTAACGTAATCGTACAACCAAGATGAAAAAGTACTTCAATTTTAATTGGGTTTGGGGACGTAAGAAGGACCCTCCCAAAGATGGTACCTCCTCTAATAAAGAGCAAAAGCCTACCACTCCAATGTCACCTGGTAGAGTTTCAGTTGACGATGATAGCAATAACTTAATCACATCATTACAGGGGTTGACTAAATTAGTCGAGCCCTCTTTTCGTGTTGATGTAATACCTTTAATCCGAGATTTATATAAAGTAAATCCGGATATGGGCATTGCATTGCAAGATATGTTTAAGTTAGCTAACACCAGTCATACAGTAACCTTTCCAAACAATACAGATGAAGAGGCTTCTAAGATGAGAGACCATCTTAAAAAAGCAACCAAAGGATGGACCAGATATACTGCCGGTATAGATGGTTTAGTTAACAAAATGATTGTTCAACTTCTTGTAAGTGGAGCAATATCTGTAGAGGGAGTTCCCAATGATAAACTAGATGGTTTGGCTACGGTATTATTCCTTAAACCAGAATATATCAAGTTTAAACGTGAATTAAATGGGGTGTATCATCCTTATCAAAAGAATCATAATTACTGGAACAAGCAACAAGATTACATTAAGCTTAACCCAGAAACTTATTTCTATATTGGTATGTTCAATGATACAGATGAACCATATGGAGTTCCCCCCTTTATGCCTGCCTTAGATTCTCTCAAGGGTCAAAATGATATGAAGATTAATTTCAAACATATCATGGAGATTTGTGGTATGGTGGGTTTTCTTGAAGCTAAAATGCAGAAATCCCCTCAAAGGGCTAACGAAAGTATAAATGCCTACGAATCTAGACTAAACCGAGAGCTCAATCTTTTAAAACGTAATGTTAAGGATGGCATGAAGGATGGGGTTGTTGCGGGTTATATTGATGACCACGAATTTAAACTCAACTCTACTACCAAAGAACTTGGTAATATCGAAAAGCCTTGGAATATGAATCAACAATCCGTGGCTAATGGTTTGGGAGTTAATGGCTCTATCATTGGAGTATCTGCTACTACTGGTGAAGGGGCAACGGGTATAATGCTGTCTAAGATGATTAGCCAGTTAAAAAATATCCAAATGCTCGTAGCTTATGTATTAGATCGACTTTATTCTCTAGAACTGCGTCTGGCAGGATTTAATAATAAGGGAATGAAGATTGATTGGGGAACTTCTACAGTTTCTGATGAGGTTAAAATCCAACAGGGTCTTCAGTATAAGATACAGAACCTTGACTTACTGTATAAGGCTGGTATTATTAGCCAAGAACAATATGCTTGGGCAATGGGCTATGATTCCCCGGATGAGAAAGAACCAAGAGTTTCATTGGAAGATCAATTTGCTAAAGGTGGTAATTTAGATCCTCAAGAGGGAACTAAAAAGAAACAAAGGCAGGATGATAAAAATCAATCTGCTCGTAGGTCAAGAGATAAGAATAACCCGGCTCCTTCTCGAGGAGACCAAAATACTAAACCAAGATGAGTAAATTTACAAAGAAAAACAAAGAGCATCTTGATTCTATGGTGATAGGTCAAGGCCATACCATTATGGCTGGTTATATACCAGAAGCAGTGGGAGCCCAGACTTTCTCAGAGAATTACTATAAATGGAAGAATCCTACACCGGACTCCATTGCTCAATTTGGATTTTGGGGAGGGGATATAGATTATAATACCTATTACCCTAACCTGGATAAATCAGAATTAACTCCTAAAGATGAAGAGTTTATTGAACCTATGTTCAGATTACTTTCGGAAACGATTGTATCTAAGAATTGGAACCCTACAGACTTTGGTCAAAATGGAGTATTGAAAGCTTCTATGAAAATGTTACTTGGTCAAACAGTAAACTGTGACCATGAAACTAACATAGGTAATGCTATCGGTGCTGTATCTCAGGTAATGTGGCAAGAGTCTTACAAAGATGGAAGCTTCACTATACCTGCAGGTATCAACGGTATTCTGAAAATTGATGGTAAAGCCAATCCAAGGATTGCTAGAGGTATACTTATGGAACCACCATCAATTCACAGTAACTCTGTCACAGTACAATTCAAGTGGGATAGATCACATCCTCAAATGGAGGATAACGAATTCTATCAGAAACTCGGTACCTATGATTCTAAGGGAGTGATGGTACGTAGAATAGTTACTGAGATAGTTCGTTACCTGGAGACTTCATTGGTATCTCATGGAGCTGATTCTTTTGCTCAAAAAATCGGTTCTGATGGTAAGATTATTAATCCTACCTTTGCTAAAAGAACTTGGGCATCTTATGAAGAATACAGAGACGATAAATCGAAGCAATACTTCTTTACCGATTATAAATCTGACCTAACTTCTTATCAAGAAAAGGACGATACTCAAGGTTCTTTTAATGATAATGATGCCAAGGATAATCAATCAAACGAAAAAAATAGTATGAACGAATTACAAAAATTTCTAGAGAGACTCTTCGGGGATAATCTGCTTACCCTTGAGGAAGGTAAAGAAATGAATCAGGAAACAGTAGTTGCCTGCATTCAAAGTTTGGTATCATCCAGAAATGAACTGCAAACTTCAGTAGATAACCTTACTACAGAGAAAAATTCTCTTACGGAACAGGTTACTAACTTGAATGCAGAAGTGGCTAATCTGAAAGAGATGGCAAATGTAGGAAAGAATCATATTGCTTCTCTTCATGAAGATGCAGTAGCAACCTACAAAAAGTTGATGGGTGATAATGCTGATGAAACCATTGTTACAATGCTTAATGCAGAAACAACTGGTATTACTACTCTTGTTTCCTTGACTAAGGATTACCAAGCTCGCTTGGAAGAGAAGTTCCCTCTCACCTGCTCTAAGTGTGGTTCTAAGGATGTTAACCGTGCTTCTTCAGTTACTGAAGATGATACTCAAGGTAAAAAAACTACCGACGGTGCAGACACAACCAAGAATTCAGAATTACCGAGTACTAAGAATGTGATCGATAATTTGTATCGAAACAAAATTAAATAAGTTATTATATAAATATCCGCATTATGGAAACAACGAAAATCGTAAACGATCCTCAGCAACTTACTCTCTTTGGGGAAAGAACTCCGAGAGCGGTGATTTACAAGAGTGAATCCCACAAATTGCATCAGGCTTTCAATGTTAAAGCTGGAGAGAAAATTGTACAAGGTATGCCGGTAGCTTTAAATGAAGACGGTTTGATCTACCCTTGTACTGACCCGTCTACTCAAGTTTACTTGGGTGTGGCAGTAACGGATAACGTTAACCCGGCTTATCAGCCTCAAAGAAACTTCCCAGTAGAAGTAACAGTGGCTGTAGAAGGTTATATGATTTGTAACTGGGTATCAAACGGAACTATCGAAGCTGGCTATGTAACTCCCGAGGGAGAATTGCTTAACGACCGTTTCGTTAAGGCTAATCAAGGTATTTCAACTCCGTTCATTGCCCTCAATCCTGCAGAGGAGGCAAATGAGGTAATCCAAGTACTCATTAAATAAGAGAAAAGAAAGTTATGGAAAATAAGATTGATATTACAAAAATGAAGGCTCAGGACTTTATGAATGAGCTGCCGGAAATGGTAAGAAGCTTGGAAGCTGTTCGTTCCGGTTCACAGGATAAGAAGCCTGTAGAAGTAACCTTTGAAGAATTGGTTACAGGTAAATGGGGAATTTCACAGGATGAACTCTTCGAAAAGGTGGGCATCAATCCAAAGGTTGATACCATGCAGAACATATTTACTATGCCTCAGCAGAATATCCGTTGGATTGTTCCGGAGATTATCCGTGCTGCTATCACTCTGGGTATGCGTCAAGCACCGTTCTATCCGAACATCATCGCTTCAGACCAATCCATTAACGGATTGCAAGCAATTATGCCGATGGTTAATATGTCGGATGCTGCTCCTGCAAAGGTTAACGAAGCAGAAACTATTCCCTTGGGTGATGTTAGTTTCGGACAAAAATCAGTTAGCCTCTTCAAAATCGGAAAGGGTTTCAAACTTACTGATGAAGTTCGTAACTATGTTTCACTCGATGTCTTGGGGATCTATCTTCGTGACTTTGGTGTTCAGTTGGGTTATGCTTTGGATACTCTGGCTATGGACGTGGCTATCAATGGTAACAACCCTGATGGCTCTGAGTCTGCCCCAGTAATTGGTGTATACGAAACAACCAATGGCATTACTTACAAGGATCTATTGCATATTTGGGTTCGTGCTGCTCGTATGGGACGTAACTTTACTACTATGATTGGTGGTGAAGATCAGGCAATTGAAATGTTGAACTTGCCAGAATTCAAAGATCGTCATTCTGGTACAACTGAAGCTACACTGAATGTGAAGTCTCCGGTTCCCAAGAATGCTGACTTCTATATTCACCCGGGCACTCCAGATCAGCAATTATTGTTAATTGATACATCTGCTGCCTTGATTAAGCTTACCGCTCGTCAATTGATGTTGGAATCTGAAAGAATCGTTTCTAACCAAACTGAGGCTGTTTATGCAAGCTTAACTACTGGCTTCTCCAAGATGTACCAAGATGCTGCTCTGTTGCTGGCTGCAGATAAGAAGTTCTCTGAATTCGGATTCCCAGAATTCATGAACGTAGATCCTTACCTGATGGTTAATCTTGAATAAGAACGTCCGGTTTCATCTATATAAATTCCCAGAGAGGGTGGGTAACTAAAAAGACCCATCCCCTCTTTAATCAACTTTTATTTTAATCTTTTAATCTTAGGAAATATGGCTAAAGATAATAAATACACATTAACGGTTGGACCAAGAGCTTACAGTTTTCATGACCAATCAACTGGTATTACCATTTGTAGAGGAGAAGAAAAAGAACTCACTCGTCGTCAATTCCGTACACCGAAAATTCAGAAGGCTGTTGCTTCGGGTCATCTGATTATCATTGCTGATAAATCGGAAATCGAAAAGTATTCGGAGGCTGACATCGAAAAGTTGGACAAGAGGTTAAATGCCCAGTTTAAAAAGGGCATGACTTTGGAAAAGCTTTCAAAGGGATATTCTCTTGAAGAACTGAAGCTAGTAGCTGGTTTACATGAAATCGTTGCCGAGAAAGATGATACAGTAGAAATACTTCTCCAGGCTTTGCTGGAAGAATTTGAATCTTCTTCTAAAGGTTAATATATGAAAATTACATAAGACAGACTAATATGAAAAATAATCTGGACTTTTTGTACGTTACGTCAGGTCTGGAAGTTTCATTCAGAGTCATATCCAAAGTCCCGGCCAAATCTATTTTTGACTGGGACTTTGGCGATGATAAGGGAGAGGTTTTCAATGGTGGAAGACATGTTTCCTATTCTTATGAAGCTCCCGGTTTCTATACAGTAACCCTACATGTAACTAACTCGAATGGTTTAGATATCACCGTAGATAAGACTCTGGTAGTTTGTGATTATGGGCATACGGCATTAGCCGATACAATATATAATTTAATTGACCATTATATTCCATCAGAAATCTCCGATGGTATGACACGAGAGGATAAATCCATTTACATCACCAAGTGGCAATATTATATTGGACCTCTAGTAAATCATACAATTCCACCAGATAAATATACTGACGAATTATGGTATGAAGCACTAGAAAACCAATTAATAATGGAATTGGCAGCATGGGATTTTCTTAATGTGAAGATACTTAACTTATTAACGAGTACTTCTGAATATTTAAGTCAATTAACTTCTACCAAAGAACAAACCGGTGATGGTACCTCTAAACCAGAACTTGCCCGAGGTGATAGAATTAAACAAATCACTACTGGGCCTACTGAAGTGCAATATTATGATACCTTGGCAGATGCTACAAGTTCCCTATGGAAAACACTTTCTCAAGCAATGCAACCTGGTGGATTAATAGATGAATTAAGAAAGAACCTTTGTATGTTAGCTTCACGGTTGGAAATCTACTTACCGTTCTGTGATGAAGTATTCAGAACTGTAATACCAAGGGTAGTTAACCGAAGAAAACCTGGTATATTAGATGGGCCTAACCCAAGTACACCAGTAAAGGGTGGTAATGACTCAATTTTAACTAAACTATGACAAAAGAACCATGGAGAATGGTAAAGAACCGCTCTTGGGATAGATACAAGAAAATTATCACCGATTTCTTGGATTGGGATGCTGGTAGACAAACCATAACTTGGGCAAAAAATGTTAACCAACTTCTCAGTCATGCCGAAGATAGTATACCCAAGTATTACAATATCCAAATCGAGGCATTATGTTACTACAATGCTTTCAGAAACTGGCCAATTAATAAGGCTACAGTAACTGGAGAATTGGACGATGAAAACTTATCAATACTAATTTCTAAATCTTATATAGAACAGATTGGTTATCTTACCTCTGAGGGATATTGGGATTTTAATTGGGAACAAGATAGGTTCGTAATCAATGGTATAACGTATAAACCATCCGGTGACACTCAAACTGCTCAGGCAAAGGATGAGGCCCTAGTTTTTATGGTTATCCTAAAGAGAGACCGAGATACCAAAATTGAATTTGTAGAATAAAACATTAAGTGTATGGCAAAGATGTTAGTACTGAGGTGGACCCCAATTACTACCTCCAGTGGAATCTGGTTTGATAGTAATCTGGTTATCCTTAATGGTACATCTGGAGTTCATATTGAAATGAAAGGTAATGGCAACGATGTAACGGCATTTCAATCGATGACCGGAAACAAATTTGTCACCTGCTTTCAAGATTACTTCGGTGATATCTGGGATAAAATAATACCTCATCCTGGTATAGGCCAGGTAATGAAATTCCGTGTAAATAAGCTTCCCGATTATGCTTGCATACGGGGGGATATAGAAGACGGTGGAGATGTAGATCCAGAAAATCCGAATATACCAATGAATGCCTTCTGTGGTTCAGAGGGAGAACCATTCAGGGATATAGATTCGGAATTCTTACTGGGTCGTCAACGTTCAGTAATTAATCCTTAAATTTTATAAATATGTATGTAAGTAAATATTACACCTGCGAAGAGATTGACCAGCGGTTGTTACAGGGTTACTATGATGACTTTGTTCGTGCTGGCTTTGGGGGAACTATAAATGAGTTCTGGGCTTTCGTACTTTCTATCAAAAATAAGGTAGATAAGAAGGAAGGATATGACTTATCTAAGAATGACTTCACTGATGAGTTAAAAGCTAAACTTGATGGCATTGAAGAACATGCAAACTACATCACTAAGGTTTCTCAGCTTGAAAATGACTTAAAGTATCAAACTGAGGAAGAAGTTAAACAGATGATTAGTGATTTGGTTGATGGTGCAGATGATGCTCTTGATACTCTTAAAGAGTTAGCAGAAGCTTTGGGTAATGACCCCAACTTTGCAACTACTATCACTAATAAATTAACCGACCTTCGTACTGCCTTAACTGAAGAGGTTAATCGGGCTAAGGCAGCTGAAGCTGCCTTGGGTGCTGCAGTAGCCGCAGTTCAGGATAACCTCGAATATGGGTTAGACCAAATCAATAAGAAGATTGATACGGTTAAGGCAGACTTAAAAGCTGAAATCGACAGAGTTGAGAAGAAGGTAGATAAGAATGCCGAAGACATCAAAGACCTTGAAGATAAGGTAAATCAAGGTAATGGTGAACTTGAGAAGGAACTCAAGGATCTTATCCAAAAGGAAAAAGATGAACGTATTGCTGCCGATAATGAGATTAAGGAAAGTGTAAATGACCTTAAAACTCTCCATATCAATGATAAGGCATCCCTTGAGTCAAAGATTGCAGAAGAAATTGCAAATCGTACTAACGCAGATACTGTACTGGATTCTAAGATTAACGGAGAAATCACTAATCGCCAGGCAGATACTTTAGCTCTTCAAGGTAAAATTGACCAAGAGAAGGTAGACCGTCATTCTGAGGACCAAGTTCTTCACAATGAAATCTCTAAAGAGGTAACAGACCGTACCAATGCAGATAATGCTCTTCAAGGTAATATTGATAAAGAAGTTCAGGCCCGTACTGTTGCAGACCAAGTATTACAGAACAATATCGATTCAGAGGCTACTACTCGTGCTGCTCAGGATTTAGTTCTTGAACACAAAATCGAAGATGTAAAAGAGCAGGGTGTAGAAGACAAGGAGCAATTGCTTAATGCTATTGCTGCCGAGGCTGCTGCTAGAGAAAAAGGTGATAAAGATCTTGATACTAAGAAAGTAGATAAACGTGAAGGCTATTCTTTGACTAAGAATGACTTTACCGATATACTCAAAGCTAAACTTGATGGAATTGAGGAAAAGGCAAATTATATTACGCATCTTTCTCAGCTTATCAACGATTCTGGTTTCCAAACTGAGGAAGAGGTAAATGCAGCTATCCAAAAGATTATTGGTTCTGCTCCAGAAGTACTTGATACTCTTAAGGAAATTGCTGATGCCCTTGGAAATGACCCCAACTTTGCAACTACCATTACCAAGAAATTGGCTGCAATCACAGAACAGGTTAACCAAGAAATCGAAGACCGAATTGCGGGTGATGAGGCAAACAGTGCTGAGGTAGCTGCTGAAGTTCAAGCTCGTAAGGATGCTGATACAGCTCTTGAAACTAAACTGAAAGAATATGTAGACAATAAGTCTGCTATTGGTGATGCTGCTCTTGGAGTTGTAAAAGACAATCTTAACAAGGAAATCCAAGACCGTAAAGATGCAGATGCCGCAATTCAATCTAGCTTGGATAAAGAGATTGCCGAAAGAAAGACTGCAGATGAAGCCTATACTCAAAGTCTGGCTAACGTTAACCAACGTATTTCAGACTTGGCATTGAGTATGCAAGAGTCTATCAATACATTGCGTAATGAGCTTACTGAGCAGGTAAATGCAAATACTACTGCTATTGCCACTAACCAACATAGTATTGAAAGAAATTCAGAGGCAATCACAAACTTAACTAAGACTGTAGGTGATAACTACAAGGAAGTTAAGGATATGATTAACGAAGAAATCATTGATCGTACTAATGCTGATAGTGCCTTGAGTTCTCGTATCGATACTCTCAATATCGACCTTAATACTGAGAGTGTAGAAAGAAAGGCTGCCGACCAAGTTCTCCAGGTTAACTTAGATAAAGAAGTAGCAGACCGTACTGCAGCTGATAAAGCTTTGAGTACTGAGTTTACTGCTAAGTTGGATAATACCAAACAAGCTTTGGAATCCGAAGTAGGTAATATTAACACTAAGCTTGAACAAGAAAAGGAAAATCGTATTGCTGGTGATAATGCTTTGGAAGTTCGTATTGATTCTCTAGAGGCAGGTAATACCGATGCTATGAATGAACTAAAAGCAAAGGTAAATGCCAACACTACTGCTATTAATGCAGAGAAAGACCGAGCAATTGCCAAAGAGACTTCTCTTGAGGCCAAGATTGATACCAACCTTCAGAATCACAAGGATGATATGGCTGGTATTAATAAGGATATCCTTACCGAAAAGAATGACCGCTTAGCTGGAGATACTTTACTTCAAACCAATATCGATAAAGAATCAACTGAAAGAGCTAATCAAGATACTCTTATCAGTAATGCTGTTGCTCAGGAGAAAGCAGATAGAATTGCTGCAGACCAGGCAATGGACAATAAGAAGGTAGATAAGGTAGATGGCAAGGTACTTTCTTCAAATGATTTCACTGACTTGCTGTATGCCAAGTTGGATGGCATCGAAGAACATGCAAACTATATCACTAAGGTTTCTCAGTTATTAAACGATTCTGACTTTCAGAATGCAGAACAAGTAGAGGCTGCAATCCAAAAGATTATTGGTTCAGCCCCTGAAGTATTGGACACTTTGGCAGAGATTGCTAAGGCTCTCGGTGATGATCCCAACTTTGCAGCAACTATGACTGCTAAGCTTACAGAGTTGGAGAATAAGCTTGAAGCCGAAAAGAACTTACGAGAACAGGGAGATAATACTTTACAACAATCATTCACTAACCTGAGTAATACTCTTACTACTACGGTAAATGAGCTGAGAACTTTTGTAAGTGAAACTCGTACAGAGTTGTTAACTTCCCTGAATGCTACTAATGCTCTGGTAACTCAGAATACTGCTAATATCCAACGTAACCTGGAATTAATCCAGGGTATTCAGGATAATATCAATGGTAATTATACGGCCATTACGGATCTGTTAAATAACGAAATTGCTGCTCGTAAAGCTGAAAATATTCGGTTGGAAGCAAAGATTGATCAGAATACTTCTGACCTTAATACCGAGAGTGAAGAGAGAAAGGCTGCTGATAAAGTTCTTCAAGATAATATCGATGCAGAAGAAGCTGCTCGTATTGCTGCAGACACCGCTCTTGGTAAACGTATCGATAAAGAAATCCAAGATAGAATAGATGCAGATACATCTTTGGATAACAAATTTACCAATATTACCAATGATCACGAAGAAAGGTTGGTAGCCGAGGAAGCAACTTCTGATGCTTTACCTAATACCATGGTTACTGGTGTAAGTGAAATAAGTAGAGATGACTCTAAACTTACTTTCAAGGTAAATACTTCTACTAAGGACGTTTCTAACAACCAATACGGAGAATCCAATGAGGCCATTAAAGAACTTCTCCCGGTAACCCAATCTCTTGCAGGAGTCATGTCTGCAGCAGATAAGATTAAGTTGGATGGGTTGGATGAAAATGCCCTTACAGATATATCGGCTGATTCCGATGCAAGTAAAGTAACCGTAACCGTAACTAAGGATAATGGTCTGAATGCTGATACTACAGAAACCTTTGATTTGCCTCAGGCATCAGATACTAAAGCCGGTACGATGACTGCTAAGGATAAGGTAGAGTTAGATAGAATTACTACTGTTAACTTTGCTCTTGGGGATGTAACTCCAAATGAGACTTCAATAGGCATTGCTGCTACTAAAACTGTAATCGAAGATGGTACAGTAGAACAGAATCCAATTACTTTACCTGCTTCTACTGCAGAAAAAGCTGGTGTACAAACCGCTGCAGATAAGAAATTGTTTGATTCTCTTCCCCCAAATATCATTCGAGGTTTTAATGGAAGAGTTCAACGCCATAACATGGTAGATATTTATTTGGACTTATCTACTATAAATCCCGATACTGGAGTATATGAAGATAATCCCATTGAAAATGCTATACGTCATCTAAATATACCTCCTGCGACGAATAAAGCGGCAGGTGTACAAACCGCAGCCGATAAGAAGTTATTTGATTCTCTCCCAGAATCCTTTGTACTTGCTTCTGGGAGCAATCTAGAAATTTCAGATTCTGAGGTCACCATTACTCATGCTGGAGCTAAACTAGACTCAGAATCTGGTGTCTATGTTAAGGGTAGTAGATATGTAATGGGTACTATCCCAGCAGCAACTAAGACTACTGCAGGTGTAATGACTGCCCAAGATAAGATTAATCTTGATGAGACTTTGCCCAATGCTATTGCTAAGGAGATTGAGGATAGACAAAAGGCAATCGATACAGCTATCAAGAATCTGGGAGATTCTCAGACTGCTGCTTTAGAAAAAGAGATTCAAGATAGAAAAGATGCTGATACTGCCCTTGATACTAAACTGCAGAATAACCTTGATATTCTAGAAGCCAAGCATGATGCCTTTGTAGCAACTAAGGGACAAGCTGATGGGTTTGCTCCATTGGATGGTAATGGATTGGTACCAGCTAACCATTTGCCTTCATATGTAGACGATGTAATCGAGGTATACGCTACTTATGAAGTAAGCTCTACTGGAGGTCTTATTAATGTTCAGTTGTATACTGATGCTACTTACCAAACTCCGGTAATTGGAGAATCTGGTAAGATATACATTAATGTTGCTAATGGGGAACCTCCTTATCAATTCCGTTGGTCAGGTACTAAATTCGTAGATAGTAACACTTCTTCCCTTATTATTGGAGAAATTGCAGGTACTGCTTTCGAGGGTAGTAGAGGTAAACATCTTGAGGATGTGGTATCTAGTATGCCTAGAAATTTAATCAGTAATATTTCAATAGCTAACAGAAACAAGAGGAATATAATTATTCAGTGTAATTATTCTTCTTTAGATGACCAGGGTCATTACATAGATCAGCCTGAGGGGATGCTTATTCCACTAACCAATGCCACTACTCAAGAAGCCGGTTTGATGGAGGCAGAAAGTGTAATAAAACTTAATCAAACCCTACCGAAAGCCATAGAGGATGAACAAGAGGCTCGTATTGCAAAAGATAATGAGCATGATAAACTAATCAATAGTTTACCTCAGGAGATAATGACGGTAATAAACAGTGTTACCCAAAATAAGGATAATCTCGAATTAAAGTATTTTAGATGGGTAAAGAATACCAAAGAGGGCTCATATAGTAGAGGTACAGATGTGAATGTCACCATACCAGCAGCAACTAAGACTACTGCAGGTGTAATGACTGCCCAAGATAAGACTAACTTGGATAATACGGTACAGGGGTTGGCAAATGAGATTACCAATAGAACTAATGCTATCAATGCTCTTCGTACAGAATTGAAAACTTACGTTGACGATTTGATTGCTGATACTGGTTCAGATGTAACTGCATTAGAAACTAAGGTAAATAATCACATTGCCAATAAATCTAATCCTCATGCAGTTACTAAAACTCAGGTTGGATTGGGTAATGTTAATAATACTTCCGATGCTAATAAGCCCGTATCTACTGCTCAAGCTACTGCTATTGCTGATGCTAAGGCTGCAGGTACTGCTGCTCAGACTTCTATCAATAGCCATGCTGGTAGAAAAGATAATCCTCACGTAGTAACTAGAGCTCAATTGAGTTTGGCAACTACCGACCAGGTAGTATTTGCTAAGACTACTGCTCCTTCCGGTTTCTTCAAAGAGTCTTCAGATGTTCGACTCAAATCTAATATTAAGGATTTGAATCATACTCTGGAACAGATTTGCCAGATACCAACTAAGTCATTCGAAATGCTTGGTAAAGAGGACGAGGGAACTATTGCTCAGAATCTTGAGGGATTGGGATTTGGTAAATATGTAGAGGAAGTTCCAGTAGAGAAATCTACAGTACCTAATCCAGAGGAATTCGAAACTTTGGAAATCAATGGGGAAGAGTATGTACTCGTAAAACAAGTTAAATATCACAAGATGTCAACTTTGGCAATTGAAGGTATTAAACTTCTCTACGATGAGATTAAGGCTTTGAAGGCTGAGATTCAAGAACTTAAAAATAAATAATCATGGGAGAGATAGCAACCTGGAGTGCTGTCAAAACTAAAGTAGGCCTTGGTAAGACAGGAAATGACTGCCCTACCAAGGCTGAATTGTTAGCACTCTCCTCGACAGGAACCGGGGAGAATTATGTGGGGTTGGAACTATCCAATGCCAGTTCCTATGGAAATAATGAATGTGTCAAACTCGAAGATATTCATAAGGTAACCTATAAGTATACTTTTACTACTAGATACAGTAGTGTAAGCTTCGATGCTTTGGGTAACCCAAGCTCTTCTAATAATGGGTTTGGTTTTATTTCTACAAAACAGAAATATTGGGATGGGGTAGCTAATGGGTCTGAAATTACGGTAGATTATGTTATTAGTAATATACCCGCATGGGTAGCTAATCATCCTTTACCTTCAGTACTTCCTTGGACTGCTTCAGAGAATTTGGAATTAACCTCTCGGTCGGATTCCAATACTCTTGTTACACAGGATGAATCGGGTAAAACTCTTAATAAATTAACCTTCACTCAAGCAGCGGCCTCTCAATCTTGGAGTTATGGTTGGAGTGTATCACCTACCTCTATGTCATTTGGGGCTACAGGAGGTACTAAAACCTTTACCGTTACTTCTTACAAGCAAGAATTGAGAAATGGGCATAATTATGGTAACCAAATTGCTTTAACTTATACTAGAGCCAACTCTGGTAGTGTATCTGGAAGTGGTACTTCTGTAACTATGGGTAATAATACTTCTACCAGTACACGAAGTGGTACGGTAACCTTAACCCAAGCTGAAACAGGGAAGAAGTTAACCGTATCTTGTTCTCAGTCGGCAGGTTATAAAAGCTACAGTGAGATTACAGCAAGTGGAGGTGCAGTAACAGATATCCCTGCAAGTGGAGGTACTAGAAGTTCATTCTCTACTATGCCCTCATATTCTCAAACTTGGGGATGGAATGGTTCTACAACGGGAGGAGGTACGATTACAAGTGGTGCTAGCATTAGTTATGGTACTGCAGTTAGTGCAGGTTCTTTGGGAACTACGGTTAAATCTAGAACCCAGGTAGGAACCCTTACTGGTACCTTATCACTAAATGGTAAAACCAAATCTGTAAGTGTACCAGTATACCAGGCAGCAAACGAATTTACTGGGTATACCTATGGTTCTTGGAGTGTAAGCTTAATGGCAAGTTCTTATACCATCGATAATACTGGAGGTAGTGTAACTTTGTACCCCAGTGCAAGTAGACCCAGGTATGCTAACTATACCTCAGGTTCAAATACAAGGGATGGCTCTGATAGTGCTACTCCAAGTTTAAGTACCAATGATACCTCAGGATTTAGTCTATCAGGTACTACACTTATGGCTTCTGAGAATACCAGTACAAGTAGTAGGTCTATTAGAGTCTTTGCTAACTATGATGGGGCTTCTGATTATGTAGATATTACTCAGGGTGGTGCTAGTGTAAGTTATAATTACTACTTTTATTGGAATGGTGCTGGTGCAAGTGAATCCATTCACCATGATGCTTCAGGGGATACTTTATCTAAGACTTTTATATCCTATAAGAAAAAAGTAATTAATGGTTCCGAAACTTCAGATACTTATGATGTAGGTGTAAATTTGTCTGGTACTCCCTCTTGGTCTTCCGTTACAGTTAGTGGTAAGACTGTATCAAGTAAAGCTTCAGAGAATACCGAAGAATCATCAAGATCTGCTACGGTTACAGTTACTCAAAGGGAATCAGGTAAAAAACTTACACTTGATATTACTCAGGGTGGTGCAACAATTATTTATGAATACGTATTTAATTTGGTGTAAAATATATCGATCAACGGATAACCACGCAAGAAACTCTTTTACAAAGGATTGCTCAGGAGTTGGGATTAGATAAACCCAAATAATAAATAAGAATTATGCCAAGTAAGTCGGTTAATATTACACTATCGACTCCAGTTGGCTCTCTAGAAATATACGTAGACAAACGAGAACAAGCTCGTGCAGAAAGGTTGATTGCCAAAACTCCAAGTATCTTAACCAAAGGTTATGCGAAGGGTACAGAAAAGTTTGGTAATCAACTTCTTCGTATAGTAAGACGAAGTTTGAATACGGGTGTTCCACCAAGAGGTTCAGGAGTATCATGGCCACCCCATGCTCCAGGAACCATTAAAAAATATGGGGATCACACTATGTTACACCTTACTGGTCAATATGCTAGATCAGTTACTTTAGTAAAGGGTAAAAAACGGACTTTTGTTGGATTACCAATTGGAATCAAGAAGATTACTTATACTGGTAAGACTTCTAGAAAAACCTTGAACCAGATAGCTATCATGTTAGAATATGGTAGCAGGGATGGTAATTTACCACCTCGTCCTCTATGGGGTCCTGCTTATAAAGCTGCTGGTGGAAAAGCAGCTTTACAAAAGGAGATACGTAATGCGGTTAGAAATGAATTAAGGAAAGTAAAATAATATGTCGGATTTCGAAATATCTTCTTTATCAGGGACTGGTCCTGCTACTATTAGAGTGAAGCCTAAAGCAGCTAATGAATCAGAATCTAATAAAGAACAAGTAATAAAAGTGATAGTTCAGGGAGTAGAAAGGGAAGTTACTTTTACACAAAAGGGAAAATCCCAAGTAGTAGAAACTTGGAAGCCCTTCCTTACTATTTCACCTGACAGTGATAGTTATACTTTTGATGGTACCAAAAGGCTTGAGATTTGGGAAGTATTAGTTTATAGTTATGAACAAAAATATATTGGTGGTGAACCTCAAGAAGAATATAGAGCCTTAGATTGGACTGTTGAAAATTCCTTGGATTGGTTAAATATAACCAAAGAGATTGGGGAAGGTAATAATGCTGGAAAATTAACAGTTAAGACGCTCTCTTATAACAACGAGTATGAGGCAAGCACTTATAATCCAAAGGAAAGAAGCGGTGTTATACGAATAGTATCTCAGGCTGGTACGAAAGATATAACTATAAAACAATCTCCTGGTAAAAGAACTACTGAGTATGGTTTTGAACCAACTCCTAATATACCATTCCCCGGTGTTGGACAAGGCAGTAATACTGCTTCTATTAGGGGTGTAAAGGGATACCAATACTACCATATCAATGGTTATGAAGTTGCTAAGTTTGTAAAACAATTTAAGATAACAGACATTAGTAAAACCGTAGAAGGTACTCTTCCTGCTCCTCCTGGGACAGACTTCCTTCCCTATTATAAAGTATGGCTTACTGATTACCCATCTAATATAAGTACTACTTGGGTTAGTGAATTAAATTGTACTGGCCATCTTGAAACCAATATAACCTGGATGGGGGGTACAATTGTAACTTATAACGGGATTATAAATGATACTGGTAGCCATGAAGTTCAACTAAAAATTAGATTAGGAAATTAATGGTAAATTCAGAAGAGATAGTAGAGAGAACTTTTTATATCTCTTTACTAAGTACAATGTTAGAAATGGGTCTAACTTTGAATCCAGAAGACTTCTTACCTTTGTCTCAAGAAAACGAAAAAAGATTTCAAGAGGCAATTAAGAATATGAAGAAGTTTATACCCCTATTTGGTATCGGGAATAATCAAGTGAAAGGCCCTAAAACTCTCCCAAGAATAACCCTAGAATTACAGGGTTATTATGCTGGGGATATTGGTGTGAACAAATACATTATTGGTGATAGACTTGAAGACGGTAATTACCAAGCTTCAGAGTTTCCTTATGAAACCAAAGATATTACCATAGATGTACATCTAGTTTCTCAAACTCAAGCAGATATGAGATTACTACATACAATCTTATATACTAGCTTACCTGCTAGAGGATACATAAAACCTTATTTCAATGATTTAGAGGAATGGGATAAGGGCAGGCTTGCATCAACCGGAAACCTATTCATTGAAATTGGTAATTATTATGATCATCCAGATGTAGAACATGGAATACTTGAAAAGGTATATACTTACATATGTAAAGATGGTATTCTTCCAGAAAAACCCCTGGAAGAAGGTATACTTACACCTATCCAGGATATATCAGTTCTCATTGGTTTGTTAGAACAAAACGAAAATGAAATGTTAGAGTTAAAAGTACCTAAGGTATAGGTACAATACTCTAGGGTATAAATTAAACGAGTAATTAACTTTAATCACAATAGAATTATGCCAACTTCACCTCATGTTGATTTTAAGTTTAAGAACAACAATGTTCTTCAAACTACTCCTATGTTAGGAGTTTCTTGTGTATTGGCTAGAACTACTAAGGGCCCTTATGATGACCCATCAGAAATCATCTCTACATTCTCTCAGTTCCAAAGAATCTATGGTTCTGAAATTGTACCCGATGGTTCTGTATCAAATATCGAAAAGGCTTTGCAAGGTGGTTCTAAGCTTCGTGTTATTCGAGTGCTTGGTAAGGGAGCTACTCAAGGTACAGTAGCTGCAACTGCGGGTAAAGCTAAAACAGTTGCTAAATCCGAAGAGGAAGGTATAGCACCTGCTTCTGCTACTCCAAACCCTGCTACTCCTGCAGCATTGATAACCATTGCTTCTGGGGGAACTACTTATAGTTTGGGATTGGTAACCAAAGGTTATGGAGACCCAATCGGTAGTACTGATACCTTCCAGGTAGGTTTCTATAAACAATCCAATACCTTGTATTATAGAATCTATTCAGGCAATGGCCAGGTACTTGAACAAGGTCCGGTAGTAACTTATAAAACTGCCAATGATAACAATAATACTTCGGTAGATTACCTTGCTCTTAGTGCCTTTGCTAAGAACTCAGAGTATATCAAACCGGTAGTAGTTGCTGGTTCATCTTTTGAGAACTTAATCAAATGGCTTACCGATAGTGTAGATGGTACAAAAAATGCCGTTACTGTAACAGTTGGGGGAGCAGCTCCTTCAGATACCGAGAAACTATTTACCGGTACTGTAGGTAGTGCTGGTTCTAACCCTACTGCTAATGAATGGATCGCTTCATTGGATTTAGTAAGGGACTACACTGACTTTTACCAATTATTCATTTCCCATATCTCTCAACACCTTACTACTGATGATGACGTACTCAAGGTATATAAGGCTGCTGCAGATATGGCAAAAGAATTGATGGAATGGGTACTGTACATAGAAGTCCCAAAACACATAACCCATTACACCCACGGTACTCAACCAAGAGACTATAAAGCTCAGGTTACTTGGGTACAGACTTGTCTTGGTACCGTGGGTAATTCCAAGTACATTGCTTACTTTGGAGGTGGCCTTAAGTACTACAATGAGAACGGCAATCTTCAAGATTCTGATGTAGTGGGTACCATTGCAGGTTTGGGAGATGCTTCTGCTACTCAATATGGTCCTTGGAAATCCTTTGCTGGTATGAACCGAGGAGTTATTGGAGATGCAGTTGGGCCCGTATGTCCAAATTATGGTTCTCCTTCTCGATATAATGAACTGAACACACTTGCTCAGAATTATATCAATGAGATGGTAATCAAAGATACTCCCGATGCAGGTAAACAAACCATGCTATGGCATTGTTTCTCTTCTCAGGTAAAACAGGATTCAGAAAGATTCCTTTCAATCGTAAGATTGAATTTGTATTTGAAGAAGTTCCTTCGTCCAGTACTTAACAAATACTTGGAAGAACCCAACGTTTGGGGAACTTGGAAAAGAATTTGGTTGGAAGTTAAACCTACATTAGATTCTTTGGTAGATGAAGATGCCATGACAGAATATACTTGGATGGGTGACCAGGATGCAACTTCTTGGGATGATCTTTCCGTAAATAACGAAGCAGATGCCCGTCAAGGTAAATATCGTGCTATCCTTAAGTATAAAGACGTAGTTCCTATGCAAGAGGTAACTATGGAGATTGTAATTGATGCTGCTTCTAAGTCGGTATCAGTTGTAGAAACAAGTAATAACCTATAAACATATAACGATGGGAGCAAAAGTAAAAAATCCACGGAAGAAATTCTTGTGGAGTATCATGTTCCCCAAACACCCTATCAATACTTATCTATTCCAAAGTTGTACTTTGCCTGATATTGAGATTGACCAGGTGGCTCATGGGGATGTCAATAGAGATGTTAAAACTGCTGGTAGGGTTACTATAGGTAATCTTATCGTAGAGAAACTTATGACTACTGCAGGTTCAGATACCTGGCTTCATGACTGGCTCTATTCTTGCCAAGACCATATAGTTGGTGGTGGCTTAGTACCAAGCCAATATTGGGAAACGGCTATGGTAAACGAACTTGCCGAAGATGGAGTTTCGGTTCTTAATACCCACGTCTTCGAAGAGGTATGGCCATGTAAGATTACCGGCTTAGACTTGGACAGAATGGCTTCAGAGAATACCATAGAGTCCATAGAGTTCTCGGTGGGTACTGCAGACAAATACTAATTCCTTAGTCTATTTTCACTAAGATTCGGTGGAGGGGTGGGATTCCTGTGATAGGAGCTCACCCCTTTCTTGTTGTTATACGGAGTACTATGAACATTTGTAAACATTAAATATATCAAAATTATGGAATTTAGAACATTTAGATTTACCGGACCCTCTGGTTTCGAATATGAAATTAGAGAACAGAATGGAGCTGATGAAGACATTCTCAGTAACCTTTCAGACATGAAAACTTTAATGAACCTTACCAAGTTCATTGCAGCAATCGTAATTAGAACTAATGCCACTCCTAACGGTAAGCTAACCGTTGATGATGCTCTCAATCTACCAGTCAATGACCGCTATGCAATTATTTTCAATTCTCGTATATTCTCACTGGGAGAGGAAGTAGAATTTGAATATGACTGGGGTAAAGAGAACGGTGGTAAAGTTACTTATGGCCAAGACCTTCATGAGTTCCTTTTCGATTATTCAGAAGTACCCACTGATAATAGGGTATTTGATGAAAAACCAGATGCCATCCCTTATTATCCAAAGGGTATTCAATTAACCGGTCATGAATACCTTCTTTCATCGGGCAAGAAAATCAAATTTGATTGTATGACTGGTAAGGGAGAACAAGAGTTCATGAAGTTACCCTTGGATAAACAAACTAAGAATGCCCCCTTACTTTGTCGGAATCTTTACTTAGAAGTAGACGGTAATTGGGAGAAGGTAGAAAACTTTACTCCTTTTACTGCAAAGGATATGGCTGAGATGAGAAAGTATATAATCTCTATTGACCCTATCTTTAAGGGAGAGTCCCATATTACTAATCCCTTAACTGGAGAAGAAAGAACTTATCCTATAGTTTGGGCACCCAATTTTTTCTACCTGACGGAAGAGTAATGTTAGAGAGTGATTTTGTTTATATCACCAGAGCCGAAATAGCCTTAGACTATTTCGGCTTTTTACGTCTTCCGTATAGAATCAGGAAAATATTTAAGGAAATGGCCGAACAATATTATAAACAATTAAAGAAAAGAAAATAAATTATGAATACCAGTAGGAGTATAGTAGAGGTCGGTGTTGCCATGGTATTAAAAGACCGATTCTCTCAAGAGGCTGGCAAGATATCTGGGTCATTCAGAACTATGATGAATGACATGAGTACCTGGAATAGAGGTATACAGATGTCAGCTTCTAATACAATGGACTTCGGAATGCAGCTCGTAGGGGGAATGGCAAGGGCCTATAAATACTCTGCGGGTGTTCAGAATGAAGTTTGGACTGCTTCGAAAATTGCCGGTGCTACCATTGCAGAACAAAGAGAGATGTTACAATTGGCAAAAGATGTCAATGAGATAACTCCTCTTACTGCTTCGGATGTTGCATCAGGACAAAGATACCTGGCTATGGCAGGTAATAAATTCGATGCTATTAAAGAAATGATTGGGCCAGCATCTAAGCTGGCTTCAATCTTTACTATGCCAGTGGGACAGAAAGGTGGTGTAGCTGACTTGATGACTAATATCATGTCAATGTACCAAATCCCAATGGGAGAAGCCGCTAGAGTAACCGATGACTTATATACTGCAGTTACTAATGCAAATATATCTTTGACAGACTTAGCCCAGTCCATATCTTATGCAGGAGCAGATATGGCAACTGCTGGAGTAGATCTTCGGCAAACGGCTGCTGCCATCGGTGTATTGGGGGATATGGGTATACAGGGTTCTATGGCAGGTACCTCTCTGGCTAATATGATTCGTTACTTACAACTCTCTCTTGTTAATCAAAAAAAGAAAGGCTATAACGCTTTAGCAGACTTGGGCTTAAGTCCTGATGAGTTTTTCGATGCTCAGGGTAACCTTATAGATCTTTACACTATCTATCAGAAATTTGCCAAGGCGGCAGTAGACTTACCTTCACGGATAGAAACACCAACCTTCTTCAATATCTTTGGTGTTCGTGGTAATCGGGGCATGCTTCCAGTACTTAGAGATATTGCTTCTGGTAGAGATAAGATGGGTAAGATACTTGCAACCTATGACCAAAACATGGGGGCAGTAAATAGACTTAATGAAGAACGTCTTAAAACCGATGCGGGTGTCATTGACCAATTCGAATCAAGTCTAGAAAACTTAACCGTTACTGCAGGAGCTGCTTTGGGTAGAATATTTACCCCAGTACTTAATATGGGTAATTCCATCATCAAAGTAATAAATTCTATCTCTGAAACTTGGGCTGGTAGCTTTGCTCTTAGAGTAGGGGCTACAGCAGCAGTAGTTGGTACCATTGTTGCAGGGTTTAATACTGTAAGAGGTATTATAAGGTCGGTTGGATATTTACAAACTATTGCCACTGCTTCTACTGAGGGTATGTCTGCAGCAGCCATTAAGACGAACACCCAATTTGCTATTATGGAAGCTCATATGATAAGTATGGTAAATCTCATGAGGACCATGGTTCAATTGCAGATGATGATGGGGGGAGTTAGTATAAACAAAGCTGGTAGATTTTATAATACCAAAGCTGGTAGATATATTAAAACACCCAATCCAGGGATGTCTCCAGCCACTTCACTCATTGGAGGTGTAGTTGGAGGTACTGTAGCTAATCAAGCTGGTAAACAAGCTGCTAAGACTGTTGCTACTAGAAGTTTAGCTTCGGTAGGTGGTAGGTTATTAGGGTTAATTGGTGGACCCTGGGGATTAGCTATTACCGTAGGTTTACCTTTACTAATAGAAGTAGGTAGTAAACTTATTGATTCAGTAGATAGGAATACTAATGCCCAAGATAAAGAAGACCCATCTGCAATCAGAGCTCAGAATGAAGAAAGGTTCTTGAATGCAATGAGAGCAGCTATTAGAGATGGGTTAAAAGACGGTAAGATTAATATCAGTGTAGATGGTGAGATATTGGGGGATTACTCTTTGGGTTCTCAGCAAGATTATACTGGTGTAGCATTAGGATTATAAAATTAAAACACTATGGCTAGAGTATTAAATAAAGCAGCAGGTAAGGTCGTTGAAAAATATAATGACCTTACAAGGGATACCGCAGGAGTTCTTACGGGTCCCTTAAATAAACTATGGAGAGCTCGGATATTACTCAATCGAACTATTTCTACTCTTCCAAAGGATGATGCTCAAAAGGGTAAACTCTATGACCCAAATGGAGTAATTGGAGAAGCTCAAATATCATCTAAGAATCCAACCCTAAACAAACAGCTCCAGGCTAAATGGAGAATGGAATTACAATTTCCAAGATTAGAAGAAGGTGAAGGAGTAGACCCAGCAAAAGGGAATAAGAATACCACTAATTACAGAAACTTTGAGGCTAAAGCTGATATCATATATCAGAATGAGGTAAGGATATATAATATGACTGTTAACCCTACTCAGTATATTACCTTACAGAATAGACCTCCAGAGTTGGACTTCAGGGGAGAAACCACATGGGCAACTATCAAATCCATGGGAAGGAATACTCCTATGTATCACTTTACTGGTGCTGAGGACATCATTCAATTCAATGTATCTTGGTACTGTAATGACCCAGAGAATCCAGAGGAGGTAATTAATAAGTGTAGGTTATTAGAGGCCTGGACTAAAGCTAACGGTTATCAATCGGCTCCGCCTATTGTTAAGATAGAATGGGGGGATTCGGGTATATTTGATAATCACTATTACATCCTTACTTCAGCAACCTATACTCTGAAGAACTTTCAGAATGGTTATAGGATAAGGGTACCTGGAAAGCCAGCTACCTTTGGTAATGGTAGGTTATTACCTGCAGCAGCAACTCAAGAATTGATTTTCAAGAGAGTAAGTGCATATAATCTATCCTATGGAGATTTTATAAATTCGGATTCACTTAAAAAGACGGGAGGTATTAAATATGATTGATATTAACCAATATCTGACGGGAGCTAGCCCTTATAATAATGCCTATGCTCTAAATTACGGAGATGGAGATTACTCTTTAGAAACTCCAGTAGTTTCTGTACCTTCATCCTCAAATGATATTCAACATACCATTAAGGATGGAGAGACTTTACAGAATATAGCCTATAAATACTATGGGGATTCAGGTAAATGGTATCTTATTGCAGAAGCTAATGGTATACTAAACCCTTTTAAAGAGGTAGAAAGTGGAACACTTATAAGAATCCCCGCTTATGGCAGCTAAACAAAAATCCATATTATATAACGGAATGGGCCAACCATACTTGGCTCTATTCGATTTTAGAGGTATGCCGATAATGAATCCCATTACTGGTATACCTCTTGGAGCTTATATTAGTACCTGGAATTATAGGTATGATGAAGAAAAAGAAAATCTTGCTACAATTACATTTGATACTGGAGATCCCGATACTGTGGACATAGAGGCTTTACAAGAAGGTAATGTGATATGCTTACAGTGGGGATACATATACCCAGACGGTCAATTTGTATCGGGTCCAATTAAAACTATCAAGGTCAGGGATTTTGAGGCAAAGTTTGATTCTACTGGTACCCATGTAACTATCAAGTGTATAGACTCTATTGGTGATTTAAGATATCAGCCACCATATAATTTCTCTGAAGCTTCAGAGAATAGTTTATCTTCCTATTTAGATGGTGGTTGTGATAATGGTGTAGGTGTAATCATAGAAATCTTTCAGTAATGGAACAACGAATAATAAGTAATAAAGTATATGAGTCACTACAGGTACCTACAGAGAATACTCGTACTACTACTGGAAAGGTGCTTTATGCTAATAGGTACAGTGGAGTAGCAGAAGTGGCTATGCCAGAAGATTTGAAGGCCCTAATCAATAGTGACTTCGGATTAGTTGGCAAGAATATCTTAGTTCAATTAGAACAAAAGATGAGAGGTTATACTAATGGCCCTTGGTATATAGATTCAAGAGATAATGTTATTTATATACATAATAGGAAATTTCATGAAGAACCAGTAACTGTTTATACTTATCAGGGAGAGAATGGGGAAGTACTTAGTGTTCAATTTTCTACTCAAAAAGTAACTAAGAGAGTTAAGGCTACACTATCTCCCGCTATTAATCCAGAGAGTAAAGATTTAGAAGTATTAAGTACTGGGATTGATGATACTGAAAAATTACCCGAGATAGTAGCTAATGAGAATAATGGGGTCTATTATAATAATTGGAAAACCTCAATAGGTAAATATGGAGCAGAGAATAATCCCCAAGATATACCTACTATCAGGCAGATGAGGTTAAATCATACCCTAAAGACTGACCCTAACTTAAGAGCTTCATTTGAAGCTAGGAAACAAGTAGATGACAAATGGAATCAAGATGTAGCAGAGTATTCTGCTTCTAATCCCGCCGAAGCTTATAGACAAGGTAAGGAAAAATTCCTTAATGAACTTAGTACAGATCAGGTAAGAAGTATCATAAATAAAACCATTCAAAGAGAAGAATTTCCGGCTGATAGGCGTGCAGCTTTAAATGCTGCCCTTAAGAATGTAGTTAATGGTGAAACATTAGATGAAGATATATACAATATCCTCAAGAATGAAAGATACCTTTTCGAGGGTAAAGAACAAATGGAATACATGGTCATAGAAGACCTGGACCCAAGAGACTTTGACCCAGAGCATACTCCCAAGGGTGGAGCTACTGCTTGGGGATTAGATGATGAAGAAAGTGTTTATCGAGGTATATCGGCTTTAAAGAAAGGCCCTTATACTATGGTGATCGATGACACCCCGGTTATCAAATATAAAAACCCATTAAATCAGAGTTTGGGTATTTATAGCGTTACAGTGAAAGTTCAACATTGGAAAAAAGCTAATGTTGAGATACCCCTGTACAAACTTTACCATAATCTATTCAGTAGATATGGGGGGATAGATAAGTGGGCTTGGGCAGCTAATGCTAATGCTAATGGTGGTTTAAAGTATACAGAGAGTAAACTGGTTTGTCAGATGCAAGTTGTTGGAAGACCCTTACTAGCCTCTTCTCAGGTATTAATATTAGAGAATGTTGGTAAACGATGGTCTGGTCCTTGGTATATAAAACAATGTACCCACTCTATGGATGCAGGCCAGGGATATGTAACTAATTTAGAGTTAGTAAAGAATTCGAGTAGGGCTGGTTCTACTACTTCTAAGACTGGACTGTCTACTCAAACGGTTGTAGCTAATGATGCTAAAGCTAATGCTGTAACCTCTAAGGGTAAAGATAAGAAAGCTTTAAGTAATATCAATGAATTAGATTTGAGTTGGACTTACAATGAGGTGGCCTATTTCATTGAATCTGGTATTATGGATAAGGAAGGAAACGTATTGGATGTTAAACGTAGGGATGAGATGGCTCGAAAGAAGGCTTACTATACTGAAGTATTAGCTAAGACTCCAATCGAGAAAGCAGAAGGTATAGCTGTAAGCTCTGGTAGTTTAACTACTTCTTCAGGTAAGGTAATACCCGGAAAGATAACCATCAAAGATATTCAAGTACCCGATGATTATTGGGTTAAATTCGATTATATGGAAGTAGCCATAAAGAGATTCAAAGAATATATCAAGAATAAGGAAGCGAGGTAATTATGGGCTATGAAACTGCAAAGATAATAACAGAAGAAGGATTAGAGGGTCTTGGAAGATACTACTCTATATACCGAGGTATAGTTGTTGATAATAATGATACCGAAAAGAAGATGAATAGGGTAAAAGTATGTATACCAGAAGTAATGGGAGGTACCTTTGCTTGGGCTTTACCGAAAGGCCAACATGGTTCAATAAGTAGTGGGTTTAAGTTCTTAGCCCCTAAGGTAGGAGATATAGTATTCATTACTTTTGAATTTGGTGACCCTACTAAACCATTATGGGAATACCATGGTTGGGGTATGAATCAAGTACCTCAACCATTAGACGGTCCAAATAAAATGGGGATAGTTACTCCTGAAGGTAACCTCATTATAATAGACGATGATAATGGGAAACTAAATCTCTACTTTAATGGGGACGTATCGGTTTATTCTGAATCTAACGTAATAGTATCAGCTAATAAAGATATCAATATATCCTCAGGTGATACCATTATATTAAATACTGGAGAAAATCATGGGTTAATCAATATTGCCCAACTAACCGAAAAACTAAATCAAACTATTCAAGAACTAGAACAACTTCGTAGTATGTTCAACTCTCATGTACACTCAGGTGTAACTACTGGGCCAGGTTCTTCTGGCCCAACTTTAACTCAAATAACTAAACCTTTCTCACAATTCGTTGTAGACGATTATGAGGATAAAACCTGCATACACTAATGGAAAAGAATTACTTTACAGACTTAGTTGGTATAGGTGTAACTTATCCTATCCAACTTACAACTAATGAAAATGGGGAAAGAGGTTGGTACCCAGTAAACGGGGATTTTAAACTTATCAGGGATAATATAAGTTCTATATTGTATTATATGATAGGTCAGAGATTTCGACAGGAAAACTTTGGTAGTAAACTATGGCAATGTATTGAGGAACCAAACTCACAAGCCCTAAGTTTTATAATTAAAGAGTTTTTAAAACAAGCCATAGGTGCATGGGAACAGAGAATAACCTTCCAAAATATCACAGTTACTAGAGTTGATGCAAAAATACACATAGAAGTAGCTTATGTAATAAATGGAACAAATTCTAGTCAGTACCTCGATATCACCTATGATAGGTCAGATAATTCATTAAATACACAATAATATGGGAATCACAAATAAATGGCTTAATCCATACCAGAGGTCTTATCAACAGATTAAGGCCAAGCTGGTTGAATCCCTTATGGGGCTTAAAGACCCTCAGGGTCAGAAACTCATAACGGATTATTCGGAGGGGAATATCTTAATTATCATCCTCTCATTGTTTGCGGCAATTGCCGAAGTACTTCACTATTATGTAGATAATATGGCAAGGGAAACCTTCCTATCTACTGCAAGAAGGTATGATTCGGTAGTTAAACATGGAGCTCTGGTAGATTATCATGCTCGAGCAGCGATTGCTGCTACAGTAGATGTAATCTTATCCAGAAGTATTACTGGTAATTCCATTGGAGCTAAATTAACCATACCTCAAGGAACTCTATTTACGGATTCCAGTGGTAACTCTTGGTTATCTGCTAGAGATGTAACTTGGTATTCAAATGTAACCACATGTAAAGTACCTATAATTCAACATGAGAAATATACTGCAAGTGCTCTTAATAATATGCTAATACCTACTGGAGACAGGGTAATAGTTCACCTTGGTACATTGCCTAATGGTAAGTACTATGAACAGGGCTCTATGTCTTTACAGATAGGTGGAGAAACTTGGGTATTGGTAGATACCTTTGCAAAATCAAAGCCAACGGATAAACACTTTATGGTTTCAGTAGATGAAGCTCTTAACCCTTACATAATGTTTGGGGATGGAACCTTCGGTAAGAAACCTGCAGCAGGTGCAAAAATAACCAATGTAGTATTCTACTTAACTAATGGTACTCAAGGTAATGTAAAGAGTAATACCATTACTTCTGTACCCTCAATAATCTCTTCTTCAATTACTGATGCTACAGTAAGTAATGCTTATGATGCTGGAGGTGGTTCAAACTATGAGAACTTTATAATGCTTAAGGAACATATACCTTTGAGTGTAAAGACTTTGGGAGTAGCAATTACCAAAGAGGATTTCGAAAGTTTGGCTATGTTGGTTGATGGGGTAAACAAAGCTAAAGCCGATTATGAATGTGGTAGAAAGCTTACAGTATATATCAGTTCTGATGGTGGAGCTGTTGCTTCTTCTGAATTAATAAATAGGGTATACAACCTATTATCTCAAAGAGCACCTATGACTACTTGGTTAAAGGTTAAATCTGCAGGCAAGGTTCAGATTATTCTAGAGATGGAAGTTACTGGTAAGAAGTCTTATAAGACTCCAGAGATACAAACTCAAATTCTTACGGCTTTATATAATGCCTATTCTCCGGAGCAAGCTCAAATAGGAGGAAGCGTAAGAGTATCAGATATCTATGCCCTGATAGATAATCTATCAACCGTAGATTACCTTCACCTTACTAAGTTCTATATTAAACCCTGGCCTACTACCATTTATGGTAATAAGGAATTAAACCTTGGCCAATTTAAATTGAACAAGGCAAAGGGTTCTATGACTTACTACATAACCTTCAATTCCTCAACTACTTTTACAGTACGTTCAGTATCGAATGGTTATGTAACTACTGGCTCAGTCGGTAGCTCTATTCAGATTATAGATAAAGCTAATGGTTTTGATTTCTCATTGGATATCCAAAACAATAGCTATCAATCAGATTATCGATATTCTATTACAGTATCTGAACCAAACCATGATTATGAAGACCCTGGCTTTAATTTGCCAGTATTCGAGAATGCTTCACAATTAACATTAACAGTTAACGAAATAGTATAATGATAAACCTCAAAAATCTAATCGACTTTTTACCATTCGAATATAAGGACCAAGATACTTATAAGGTAAATGGTAAAGGCATCTTAGAGAGGTTTCTAGAAATTTGTGGAGAGCATTTTGAAGATTATATTACAAAGGATATTGAGAATATATTGGATATTATCGATATAGATAAAACCCCAGATATGTATCTCAATTTCCTTTGGCAATTTCTTGGAGAAATGCCCTTTGCTTATGGGAACACGATAGATGCACAGAAATGGGCAGAGTACTTTAATGGGTTCTACTCGGATAGTAAACTCCAGGAGTTATCAAAGCTTTGGATAATACCCAAAGAGGGACCTTTTACTTTAACTAGTACTCAGGTAAGAAACATCTTGAGATATTCGGTATCTCTTTTCAAAATAAGGGGTACATCAGAATTTTTCGAGATCATGATGAGGTTATATGGGTTAACCTGTGTAATAACAGACCCAGCAAAAGCCGATGGGTATGATGGTTGGATAAAAGGTCATCCCCACTTTGACCAATACTATCAGTACGATAGTAAATATACCTTTGATAACACCTTCGATTGTTCTCAATGTATTTCCGTAAGTTTTAAACTTACTGGTCATGGGTATACTTCTAATTCTGAGGCTTTTAAAAAATTTAGGGAAGCCGTAGAAAGTTTCTTTACTAGATTCATACCTTATCATGTATCCTTCACTATAGATTACGGTTTTGTAGTAAATGATGGGTATTCGATTAAGGCCGAGTTGGTAAACCCAGACCAGCCCAACTTAGTTACTTCAGAAGTATATGAAGTACCAGTATTGGTAACTGTAACCTCAGATTGGATGAATGCAGATTTGAGATATCAAATATCGAGTGATAGAATTAACTGGGGTTATACTAAACATGAAAGTGGTTCGGTATTTAATATTCCAAGGGCTGGTACTTATTACTTTCGAAGCGTTGGGGATAATTCTAAGATAACCCAAATTACCGTAAGGCAGGAAACTTATAACCGTTCATATACTATTTCTTGTGAGCCCATAACTGGTAAAATAACCCCAACTACTTTAAAGGTTAGTACAAGGGTGATAGCTAGAGTATCCTATAAAGGGACAGAGAAACTTTGTAATGTTCGATTAGTGGGTACCGATCAAGTAAAAATATCGGGCTCAACTTGGGAATTTACAAAACCCGGTACTTACTTTTTTGAGATTGTGGAATTTCCTGTAAAACAAACTTCATTTGTAGTAACCCAAGAAGAAGTTACTTATAAGGTAAGATGTACACCCTCAGAATTTAAAGTTGGAAATAATCAAACTATGAAGGATGCAGTTACTACTTTAACCATAACTTCAAATTACCCAAAGTCATTTACTGGAGAATTATATTGTAGGTTAATAGGTAATCCTAAGACTTTCAAGAATGGGGATAAATTTATTGCTAACAGTTATGGTACTTATAAATTCAAATGTACTTTAGATAAAAGAGAAACTGATGAAGGTGTGGGTATCTTTGAAGTAGTTTCAGGTAAAACTGCTATATATAGGATCAGTATTAATCCATCTACATCTACTCTATATAACGGTTCTGCAAAAACTACCGTAATAATACGATGTATTTCGGGTAATGGTGATGATTACCGAGTTAAAGTAGTAGAAACTGGGGAAATCTTCAATGCTGAAAACGAGTATGTATATACTACTAATAGAGCAGGTACTTATACTTTCCAATCTGTAGCCTACCCAACTGCAAAGACTACTTGGGTAGTTAAGAATACCCCAGTTGTATATCAGAACAAACTAAAGATAGTTCCTTCAGATCCTTCAGATTCAAAGTGGAAAGAACCTAACTGGTCATTACCCGAAAGTCAAATTGATGATACTTATGCAGTATATCAGTTATTGGATGAAGTATCAGCTTGTAAATTTAGCCTTGAAGAAATGAAAAACGGGGTCAATGTAAGTGGTACTGCAACTTGTGATGAAACTGGGGAAACCTATAATCTTGAATCCGAGATTGTATTAACTAAAGCAGGTACTTATACTTTTGTGGCAGATGATGGTTCTTCATTAAGGTGTCAAGTAATATTGGAAAATTACCCTACTATTATAGAATTAACCGTTGACCCAAGTTATGCCGAATTAAAGGGTACCATTAAACAAGTATATTGTTTAATTAGGTGTAGTTCTAATAAAGCTGAATTCGATAGTAGAGTTAGACAAGTTGGCAAAGTAACTACTTTTGATGCTGGTGGAGCCGGATATGAATTTACTACGGCTACCGCTGGAGAATACCTTTTTGAATCAGTTGCCGATACTTCGGTACGGGCTAAGTTTACGGTAGTAGATGATGACTTATTAAGCGTTAATCCTCAAAAGTTGGAATGGGAATCAAATGACACTTCTGAGAAGACATTTACCATTACCACTTATAGTAATCAAATGTGGAAAATTGAAGAAATATGATAAAGAGTGCAATAGACGATGTAACAGAGACTACTACTCAATCTCTGTTCAAGACTTCAATGATTGGTTTATTTGGAGAATGTACCCAAATTATTTATGACCTTAGGTGGATGATATTACTTGCCATAATATTGATACTTTCAGATTTATGGTTTGGTATATCTGCAAGTAGAGTACAAAATATAGTCATTCGAAAGTCAAGGGCCGGTAGGAGAACCCTAAATAAGCTGGTTGATTATATTTGTTATATCTTACTTGGGGCTGTAATTGGGAAAGCTATTGGAGAACCCTATGGAGTAGATCCCATAGGAGTATCCATTACTATAATGATATTATGCTATTGCTTCGAAATAGATAGTATCTATGGGCATATATGTGAAATACATGGCATTAAAAAACAATATAGTATCTGGAAGATAATCTTTAAGCTGTTAACTCTCAAATTTAATGAACTCGGAGAAGCTTTCAGGGATATGGCAGAACAAAAGAATAACTTTAAAAATACAAAGAACAATGAAAACGTACTTTAAGTATGAAGGTATAATCAAATCTAAGGAAGCAGCCGAAGCAATTGCTGCCCCTTCTGGTTTGGGGCCATTCTGTGGATTTGGCTCAGCCACCATAAATGGTAATAAATTGGTTGTTTCTCCTCAGGGAGTTTCTGGTAGTAAATTTGCTAATGTAATTAAGGATAGGATTACAGCAAGGTATATGTCTAAAGATTCTGAAGATGGAGAATTACCCGATATAAATTTTGGGTGTATTTCAAGAGATGGCTATATATTTATCTCTGATGAACAAACATTGACCATCGAGAATATTCAGGGAACCCAAGGGTCCACCGATGAAGTATTACTGTTTGCAGTACACACTACTATCTCCGAACCCGTAGATAATCCAGTAGATTTTGTAGCTTATTGGAATGAATCTTCAGAAAGTTTCTATGAGTTATATAAAAAATCTCTAGATATATACTACCCAATTTTTGAAGAGAATCGTAATCCCAATGTACTTAATAGTGATATTTATTCGGATTATAGTATGACTCTTAGTAATCTTCTAGAGATGGTAGAGACTGCTTGCCCTTATTATTCTAACAATAAGAATTCTGTTGTTCTTATTGGGATATATGGTAAGGGTACAGATGCTATGACTAAAAGAAATGAGAACTTTGCTATTGTACCCTATCAGGGCAAATTCCAGGAGATCCCATATACTACTGCTACTCACAGTATGATGAAAGAATCCATAACTAAAGTAGAGAAAATGAATACTGGGTTTCCGGTAGAGGATGAAAATGGGAATCTATTGAATATTAAGCAATACATTGATGGGCAACTAGAAGCTCTCCGAAAGGAATTCTCTGATTCTTTGAATACTGCTAGTTTGCCCTTAGGTTCAATAATTTTATGGGAAACCGATGTAATCCCTGAAGGATGGGCTGAATATACAAAGGCTTCAGGTAGGATAGTAATAGGATATCAGGCCGGAGGTATTCGAATTGGAGACGAGATGATGCTACAGAATATTGGGGATTTCTATACTCCCACTAAAGGTAACTTTGTTATTAAATTGAAAGGCGATGATTTACCAAGACATAGGCATGCTCTCGGTGTATCTAAAGGTAAACAGGATGATGCCAATAACTGGGAGAATGTTAGACCCCAATCTTTCTTTAATAGAGAAACGGGTTTAAATGGAGACTTCGGTAGAGGGACTCCCACCAAGGGTATTCAAGATGGTGCTATTGTAGTAAGTTGGAATTTAATAGGGGAATCTTTCCTACAAGAGACTTCGGTAGATACCTTGACTATCGAAAAGTTACCACCGACTATTACTTTAAGATATATTCAAAAAATATCATAGGTCGTAATTAGTTGTTAATATAACTCATGTGTATTATTTGTATTGTCTAAGTAAACTCTTGTTTTGTTTTTGTTTTGCATAGTTTGTTTAGAGTAAATACTCGGAAAGGGACGTTGGGAAACGTCCCTTTTCTTTTGTGTTAATATCTAAGTTCTTCTTTAGCTCTATCTTCCCAATACTGTATATCCTGTCTAAGTTCAGAAATATATCTCATGGATTCATTAGTCTTAGGCATTTCGAAGAATTCTATGAGCATTATATTAGTAATCCTTGTACTATTTCCGAGTCTCTCTTTAATGAAGGGGGGAGGAGTAATTAATACTTCGAATAAAAGATAAGCATCCGGAGAAAGTTTATCTTTCATATAAGTATACATCATATCTATCATTTCGGATTTAGCTTTCTCTTCTTCACTATCATCTTCTAGTTCTTTGTCATTATCGAATAAATCATCCAGTTTAAAGAGGCTTTGATTATACTCTGCTTGTTCTCCGTATGCAGAACGAAGCAATTTATTTTTAAATGTACTCAAGGAAGCAAGGATTCTTGCTTTGAGATGTTCTTCAGTACATTCACCATAGTATTTATTAAAAACAAATAACATCTTGTCCCAGAAATAAGACTGAATTATATCTGGTGTAAGATTAAACCTTTTATAATCAATCTGTCTGGTAAGATTCCTAATCACTGGCTTACAGACTTTATAAAGTCTATTGAAAGTAGCTTCATCATATTCTTGCATAGGTTTTAATCGATGAAGCTCTGAGCCATTATTTCCTTTACTTTTTCCCATGTTTTTAAATATTCGTTATGCAAATATAAGTATTTTTTCTTATATAAAATAATAATATTAAATATTCGGGAGCTTAAGGTAGTGGATTAGTAGTTTCTAGTTAGTTGTCAACATACTCAGAACTATCTCGGTACTATCAAAATCTATTAGTTTATATAATATTGCAATATAGATATGAAGAAATTTAAAGACAACATCAAATTTAGTTTCACACCGGATTTCCAACTTGAGATACTCCGGTTTGTTTTAAGAGATAAGGAAGGAGGTTTAGTCCTAAAAAGGATTAAAGCTAATTACCTGGTTCTTATTGAGCATGCCCTTATATTTGAGGGTATATTAAAATACTTTAAGAAGCAAGGTAAGATGCCTTCAGAGAATGTATTAAAAGAAGTATTAAAAGAATTGCTAGAATCAAAGGCATACATTGATTTGGTAACTAAGGATGACATCCCTAATATCAATAAGTTAATAAGCAATTTATATCACATTCCCTTATCGGATGCAGATTATATCAAGGAAAAGATTTACCAGTTCTCTACCTATGTTGAAATGAAGAACCTGAATGACTCTTTTGATTTAGATAACTTCGAACAATATGAAGAGTATTCAAGGAAGATTGAAAAAGTACTTCAGAAAAGTAAACCAAAGAAAGAGGACGAACCTATATACATGATTCGAGATATTACAGAGAGACAGTTTAAAAGACAATCAGAACCCTCGGTAATACCCTGTCCCTTTAGGCAATTAAATGACCTTACTAATGCAGGAGGTTATCCCGAACATTCTATTAATGTAATATTGGATAAACCTAAAGCAAAGAAAACTTTCTTCATGGTAAACCTTGCCCGAGGTTATCTTCGAATGAAGAAATCCGTATTATACGTAGATACCGAGAATGGTAAAGACCAAATCATGGACAGATTTATTCAATCTAGTATCAATAAAACCAAAAAGGAATTATACTCAGGTGAGTATGATAAACTTGAAGCTAAACATTTAAGAAAGCTTGCAAGATTTGGGGTTGAATTGGTGGTTGAGAGGGTACCTGCAATGATTACTAATACAACTTACATAAAAGAGAGGATAGTTCAATTGCGTAATCAAGGCATCGATATTAGAGTATTAATGATAGATTATGCAGGTAAGCTTGCCTCAATAGCTGGAGACCGAGAGGATTTCGAAAGGATTTCTAATGTATACATAGACTTGAGTAACTTAGCCGAAGAAATGAAACTTGACATAATATGGACTGCACACCATATTACTAGAGAGGGTAAAAAACATAGAAAAACCCGATATGATGAAAATGATATATCTGGTTCTATAGCCATAGTAAGAAATGCCCAAGTAATTATGGGATTAAATGCTACAGAACAAGAAGAAAGGGATGATATACTAAGGACTGAGATAGTAGTACAAAGGGATGGTCTCCCATCAGGTAGAGCTCTTTTTAAATGTTCCACAGAAACTCAACGGTGTACTGAATTTACTAAAGAACAACGAAAAGAGTATGATAGAATATATGGGGAACAACTAGATAATTCTCTAAAAAGTTCTAATAATCCAGATGCTAATATAGAAAAGTATAACAAAAAGCAAGGAGATATATAATGAAAGATAATATACCGGGATTTATAGGATACCATGTTTCTAAAACTGGGAACGTATATTCAAGATATGTCCGAGGGAGTAGGGGAAAGTTAAGTAATGATTTTACTCCACTAAGACCAAAGAAACGTCCTAAATACCATAGTGTATCCCTTTATAGGGATGGTAAGTCTACAAAGATTTTTGTTCATAGGTTATTATCTGAGCTAATCCAATTAGGGTTTACTAAATGGAAAGTAAATAAAACTTTACTAAGGGTTCTAGGGAAGAGGTTTGGGGTTGGTGATAGAATAATTCGTAATATAATAAATAACAGTTATGAAAACAAAGAAGATAGCCATAGTAAAAGATAGATGGACGGATGGATTATCTTTAGAGATATCTCATAACAGCCATCAAACAACCTCTATCACAACCTCTATCGGTAATTTAGATTTAGAGGATTTAAAGAAACTTCGAAGAGTAATTAGGAAAGCTATAAGAGAGTATGAAAATAACTAATCAGTTTAAATCTAGACTAAGGACATACTTCGTTAAACGATTGGGAGCATTTGATTATAAGCATGGCTGGATGCGTATACCAACTTGCCCATATTGCGGGAGAGAACAGAAGTTGGGGGTTAATCTTTCCATGTATCGAACTAATTGTTTTCGATGTAATGCTCATCCCTCTCCTGCTCAACTGATAATGGATATAGAGGGATTTACAGAATACCATGAACTAATTAACTTTTTGAACAATGGACAATTTGATGAACTACAGTTTAAGGAAGAGAAAATCGAACTTGCCGAGAGTAAGCCCCTGTATCTCCCTGAGGGATTTAGAAATATTTCGATTGGAGACAGCCAACTTGCAAAAAGTATTAGGGGATATATCAAGAAACGTGGCTTCAACCCCGACCAGTTTTCAAGATTTGGTATCGGCTATGGAACAATGGGCACGACTTACGGGTACCTTATCATCCCGTTCTATTATCAAGGACAACTTAAATATTACAATGCTCGGAACGTTATCGGAAAAGGTCCCAGGTATAATAATCCCGATAAAGATATCACAGGCCTTGGCAAACAATTTATCATCTTTAATCATGACGCATTGGAAATGTACCGGTCGGTATTCATTTGCGAGGGAGCACTTAATGCTCTCACAATGGGCGATAGAGGAATTGCCACAATGGGCAAAGCTATTAGTCAGTACCAAATCAATGAATTACTTAAATCCCAATGCGAAAGATATATTATACTCTTGGACCCAGACGCCAAGCAATATGCAATCAATTTGGCGCTCAAACTTGTTGCCTATAAAAAGGTCAAGGTGGTGTTTTTACCAGACGGAAAGGATTGCAACGATCTTGGGAAAAGGGAAGTCTTAAGGTTAGTATATAATACTCGGTATCAAAGTTATCAAGAATTGATTGCTATCAGAAACTCATTGAAATAGGGAGTTCCTATTATATTATAAATAATATATTTATGCGTGAACCATCTATCCATATAACTAAGTCTCAATTTGAGGAAATATTAAATACCTTAGAGGTAGACAATTTCCCAGTTGAGGCTTTTTTTGTTATTGCTCGAAAGGAGGCAATAAATCATAGAG
>OGRU01000227.1_pt1 | contig 55445 bp, 46 predicted proteins | sample 1553541 | NCBI WGS metagenome assembly OGRU01 (sample SAMEA2580068, study PRJEB22360) | human gut metagenome | biome: human gut; feature: human-associated habitat; material: faeces | place: Denmark | collected 2008/2010
TACACCAATCCGGCTTTTGACAGGCCGCAGGCTTTGGGTATTTCCATCTGGGTTGCTTTCTCACAATTCATTTTGACGAATACCTGTAAGGGCTTTCGCAACATTTCCCATCTGTTTGCAATAGATACACATCCCTTTTGTGTCAGTTACAAAGATACGGAGGCTCTTTTCAAACATTTGTATTTCAGCGTTTTTATCACCGGAATTGGGTGGGTGGATATCCTCCGTTTTCACTTTCAGCCTTTTGCTCTATTTTAATACGCCATTAAAACGATGCAAATCGTTTAAAATTACTTGAGACAAAAATGTTTTCGGACAATTTTGACAAGACATGTGAATCAAAACTGAAAGCATTAAATATTCAGACTGAAAGAATATTTAGTATCCACCCTTATGTCGTTGGGGCTTTAAGCTGTTTACGAGCAAGGAAGCTGCGGTAAAGGCAACTCCTACCCCTACCACACCCGTCCATCCATAATGTTGCCAGAATAGACCAGAAACAAATGTACCGGCAGAACCTCCTAAGAAGTAAATGGTCATATAAACGGTATTGACCCGGTTGATGGCGGATGCGTCAAGAGCGACCACGCTGGTCTGATTTGACAGATGGATGCTTTGCATTCCGGCATCAATCAAGAGGATGGCGATTATCATCCACAAGTAACTGTCATTTCCCCAAAATGCCAACAACCATGCAAACAAGATGACGCATCCTCCGACAATGGAGAAGAATCTTGCGCCATACTTTTGGATATATCCGCTGATGAAAACCACCGTGGATGCACCTGCCAATCCACACAAACCGAGTGCTCCGATAATATCGTCGCTTGCAAAGAAAGGCTCTTGCTTCATTCGGAAAGCAAGGCAACTCCACAAGGCAAAGAACGAGCCATAAGCCAATGCCGCCCTCAACGACGCGATACGCAAGTACGGGTATTTGGAAAGTAGACGCAACAAAGATTTCATCAGCCCTGCATAACTTTCTCGTGAACGGGCAGGCAACACGGGCAGCATTTTGTGAATCATCAGAAAACACCCGAGCATAAACACGCAAGCCACAAAATAGACAGAACGCCATCCCCATATATCGGCGAGAAAACCACTGAATACCCGTGACCCAAGAATGCCTATGAGCAAACAGGACTGTATAATCCCCACGTTGCGCACCTTGTGGTCCGGAGCTGAATTATACGACACCAACGGGATGAAGAACTGCGGCATGACCGAAGATGCCCCGGCAAGCAAGGATGCGCCCCACACCCAGTAGATGTTTGGGGCGAGTGCTATGGCAAGCAAGGCGCACGAAGAAACGATGTAATTGGTCAATATCAGTCTCTTTCGTGAAACCAGGTCGCCAAGCGGAATGACAAATACAAGCCCTGCCACATAGCCTATCTGGGTCAATGTCGCCACCATGCTGGCGGAAAAATCGCTTACCGCGAAATCCTTAGCCATGCTGCCCAACAGAGGCTGGTTATAATAGCAGTTGGCAACGGAAAGCCCGGTAGCGACTGCCATCAGCGCCAGCAGAGGCGCCGAAATGCCTTGGTTCTCCCTCAATTCATACTTCATCTTCTGCCTCCTTTCAATATGACACGATTTTCAATCCTATCAGGGAAGCAATGAGCGTGAATAGGAAGAAAAGACGGATGGGAGAGGCCGGCTCCTTGAATACGAATATCCCTATCAAGACCGTGCCGACCGCCCCGATACCCGTCCAAATGGCGTATGCCGTTCCCAAAGGTAAAGTCTGAACCGCCTTGGCAAGCAGGGTCATGCTCAATACTGTGGAAGCCAAGAAGCCGCTACCCCACAGATAAAAAGCAAGTCCTGACGCAGCTCTCGCTTTACCCAAGCAGAATGTAAGGCTCACCTCAAACAATCCTGCCAATAATAAGATTATCCAATTCATACCTATGATTTATTAAATTCAGGTGCAAAAGTAAGTAAACAATCTCTAATTGCTTTTTTCATTTGGTAAAAACTGATTTAACATTTGGCAAAAAAAACAGCCGTTCATTTCCGTTTTTATGTGCAATTTTATAATTTTGCACACCAAATACAACAATGAGTTATGGATATAAAGGAAATCATCAATCAAAGATATGCCATGCCGGATGCGTCTTTGGATAGATTGCGGCAATGCCTGAGTGAGGTTTCGTACCCCAAAGGATTCCGCGTGTTGGAAAACGGCAAGATAGAAAAGGATATCTTTTTTATCAAGAACGGCATTGTCCGCGCTTACACTTCGGTGGACGGGAAAGAAATCACCTTTTGGGTTGGCAAGGAAGGGGCGACCCTTGTTTCCATGAAAGGATACGTGAACGATGAGCCGGGATATGAGACGATGGAGCTGATGGAAGATTCAGTCTTATACGTATTGAAGAAGAAAAAGCTGAAAGAATTGTTTACGGAAGACTTGCATATTGCCAATTGGGGACGGCGTTATGCGGAGATGGAATTGCTTGCCACCGAGGAACGGCTGATTTCCATGTTGTCCGCCATTGCTTCGGAACGGTACAAAGAGTTGATAGAGAAAGAACCCGATTTGTTGCAACGGTTGCCGTTGGGAAACATTGCTACCTATTTAGGCATAACACAGGCAAGTCTGAGCCGGATCAGGGCACAAATAAAGTGACGTAATTCGGCGGATATTCCATAGTTTTTTAATATTACTCAAAGCTCAAAGCCATGAGCAAAATTACAAATGTTCCCTCAGAAATGCGAAACTTGAATTAAAAATACAAGATTGGGATAAAGAAAGAATAAACTTTCCTTTTCAAAAGGAAATAATTGCCGATTTCTTTTCTTTTTAGAAGGAAAGTTTGTGTCTTTGCAACCGAGTGTAGGAATCTACATATTAACAATAAAATAATCAGTAATAAAGAAGGTACACAAATGAAACTACGCAGCACATTTCAGTCAATCATTTCCTTGTACCAAGAGGAATTACCTTTTGCCTTGCAAGAGAGAAGCACCCAACTTCCGGCGGATGGAAACCGCATCGTGACTGTTACTGGCATTCGCCGTTGCGTTATTTCTTAAAGCGTGTGATGAACAATCTCACGAAGCCGACCAGTGTGAACAATATTTATAACGACTTGAAGTCGCAAGGCTTAAAGGTCTCCAAGGATTCCCTCTATCTGTGGCTCGACTATGCTTGCAACATTTTCATGTTTCACAAAGTGGAAAAATACGATAAGTCGATGGTAAAACAGCGTTCTGCTCCTGCCAAGTATTATGTGGCAGACATTGCCCTGCGCAATGCCGTATTATTACCTGAGAGCGAAGATGCAGGCAAGGCTTTGGAGAATATCGTTTATCTCAACTTAGAGAGAACACTTGGAGAAGAGGACGGGATATTCTACTTCTATGAATCGAAGGAATGCGACTTCGTTGTGAAAAAGGGCGAGCGTGTAGTTGAGCTGATACAAGTCTGCTGGACATTGAATGATGATAACGTAGAACGAGAGATAGGAGGCTTGATAGCTGCCTCCTCGGTTACAGGCTGCAAACAGGGAAAAATCATCACTTTCTCCCAACGGGAGACCTTCGAACGAGACGGAATAAGGATTGAGGTTATGCCGATATGGGAGATGGAATAGGAAAAGGGGCTTTTCAGGGACAGTTGCTAGTACTGAGCAGCAACACGCCCTGCCTGAAGGGCAGAAGCTCTTAGCCCTGGGCGTTTCGAGACCGACACACCGCGCGAGCTGGCAGCCCGAGGCTCACTCTCACTGTTTATCGAGCATAACGGCATATATAGATACTTTTTTATTTTTTAATGCTATTTTTAGATAAATATTTATAAAATCAGTGTAAATTATATTAAATAAATCGGTTTTAAAAGATTTAAATAGTAATTTCTTATTAATAATTCTTATTTTTGAAGCATGTACCGAAAGAGTTTCGATACTTTCTAATAACCTAAAACTTAAAATAATGAATCTTAAGTTAACAATTAACAGCCTATTTATGGCTGTTGCACTATTAGTTAGTGCCGGTTGTACAACCGAAAACGGTGATGGTAATGAATCATCCCATGTAGCGAACCAGCAAGTTAGCTTGTCGTTTTACCAAGTGACCATGCAGTCATTGGAGAATTCTCAGGCAAAGACTCGAGCAGACGAAAGCAGTACGAGTACTGCTTTGAAGAACAGCCCGTTTACTTACTTGGATATTTCCCTGATCCCTACCAATGGCACGGGAAAAACTATCGTTTTCAGACAGGTGAAGGCTGAAATGGCAGACGACTTCGGTCATGTCAGTATGCAGGTTCCTGTGGGTGAATATGATATGGTGGCTGTAGCCAGCAAGAATGCCGATGTGAAGATTAATTCTGTGACGGAGGTTGTCTTCCCCAACAAGGTGACAGACATGGCTGCTGTTTGCCAGAAGATAATGGTAAAGGATGGAAACAATGCTTTTAATTGTAATATGAAACGTTCTGTGGCTAAGTTTACCATTGAAAATACTGGTTCCACGACGGATGTGGTTAAGAAAATGAAGTTCCGCTTCTCAGGTAACTGCAGCAACAAATGGAATCCTACGACAGGTTTGGCGGCTGACGTGAGCGTGGTGACTCCGACAATCGAGATGAACAATACCATATCCCGGTTGCACACCTATGTCTTCCTGAGTTCGGCGGAGGAGGAGAATATCAAGGTGGATGTGGAGATGCTGGACTCTAAGGGCACGCTGCTGAAGAGTCTGTCCTTTGAGAACGTTCATCTGAAAACCAACTATGTGACGAAATACACCACCGGCGATCTCTTCGGTGTGTCGAGCTCGGCTGACTTCACTTTCTCTGATGCTGAGTTTATGGACTCAGGCACTGGTAAGAACTTTTAGAATGGCGGTGGCTTCCCTGTAAAAGGGGCTTGGATTCTTACGTCCGTTGATGTGAGGACTTAATTGATGACTGATGTTTCGTTAATTAAGTCCTCATTTTTGTAATAAGTGAAACTCGAACTGTTTAGGAGTATATTTCTGTATTTTCCCGACAAGTGTGGGTTGGGGGAATGTGGGTAAAGCCATTCTTCATATAATTATGATTGGGATGGTTTGGGATAAATATAGTGATGAATATAATCGTATATTTATACTGCATGTTTATGCGATAATAATCAAAAACACATTGTCTAACTGGGAAAAATAATCTGTCCAACTGGGAAAATATTTTTTCCTAACTGGGAATTTATTTTTTCACAGTTAACTATAGCATTTTTGTGTATTTTTATGCACAGACATTTCTGCTGCCATTTTTTGTTTTTATAGCTGTTAAGCCTCTGGTGTCATTATGTCATTAGTGTCATTTGTCATTAAGGACTTCTGACCCGTCAATCGCTTTCTCAGGGCAAAAAAATCCACCGTCCTGAAGCAGGACGGTGGATAGGGGAGATGGTGGTTGTGTTATTTTCTTGGCAACACGACACGGAAGCCAATGGTCTTGAGCCACAGCTTGCCACCATATTCGTCGGTGTCGGTCTTCATATAGGCTGTCAGCATGTTCCACTCGGTGATAGACACCTTGTAAGGCTTACGATAGTCGCTACCACGTACAATGGTCAACTTCTCGGCGTCGCGAGGCTCTGGCAGTCCCCAAGGATCGGTTTCCTCGGCGTCGCTCTCATAATAATAGGTATTATACCACTCGGTGGTGTACTGATAGAGGTCGCCAATCATATCGAACAGTCCAAGACTGTTGGCCTTCTTCTGACCTACGAGATGAAGGACTGGCGAATCGCCTACCTTCGAGTTTTCTGCATACCAGCAAACCTCGTCGAAATCGTTGCTGCCTGGATAAGTGTATGGGTCTTGGTTAGGACCTCCCTTGGCAGCATATTCCCACTCTGCCGATGTTGGCAAGCGATAACCATTGGCGTTTCGGTTGATGGTTATTCCTGTTGCATCGAGCAACTCGTTGCCACTGTATGTAGTACCGGTAAAGGTATATACAGGAGTCAGGCCATTGCGCTCACTCAGCTTGTTGCAATACATACAAGCCTCGAACCATGTCACGTTGTTGACTGGATAAAGGTCGTTGCTAGTAAATTCCAATGTTGGATTATAACCCATCACCTGCTGGAACTCGCGCTGGGTAACAAGATACTTGCCCATCTGGAAAGAAGATATGTTTACTTTATGAGCTCCAGTTTTCTTCTTGCCCGTACCAAGGTCTTCACCGATAATGAAAGAGCCAGCAGGCACATCCACCATATCAAAGAGCTTGAATCCATCTACATCCTCCGAAGGTGTGTTGCCGCCCGTATTGCCACCTGTGGAAGCCTCCTTCACGGTAACAACCACATAATACTCGTTGACCGAGCCATCTGGGCCAGTAACAACATACTTTACGATATTATTTTTGAAGTCTTGCACCACCTCGCTGTTTGGCTCCACCGTAGCACCGGCCGAAAGGACGATGGTAGGTTTCAAAGCCGAAGCATCTGTGCCTGCAGGCATTGATACGGAGATGACATTGGCGTCCTTGTCGATGGTAGACGAAATCTGGTTAGGAATCAAGAAAGCCTTGATAGTAGGCAACTCCTTGACCACTTCCACCTTCTTAGGTGTCTGCAGCACCATGAGTGTGTATGTGTTGACCAATCGGTCGCCATCCCAAGCAGTGATGTCGACCAAAGTCTGACGAGCTGTCTCGGTATCATTCTTGGCCACAGCTATCGAGAGGCGATTCTTGCTGCAATTGGCAAGACACCACACATGGTCGTCGGCAGGAACCGAAGTCTTGAAGGTCAGCTTGCTGATGTCGACGCCCTTCACATCACTCAGCGTAATGGCACTGGTGGTGACGCCACCCTCATTGACTACCAACACACGAGCCTCCTCGTCGAAGCTACTGATACCGCTAGGCTCTGATGAGAACTGCGCTTTGAGGTCGAGGTTGGCATAATTATCCACATCGTTGTCGCTGCTACACGAGGCTACAAAGAGCGTCATGCCCAATACTGCGAGCGACAAAAAGAAACGATTTAAATACTTCATAAATATTTATCTTTGTTTTGTTATTATCTGTTTATTTTGCATTACGAACTACGCGGAAGCCTACACCCGACATGGTGTCACCATAATCTCCGTTTTTGATGTAATAGGTCTTACAGTCGGAAGTCATCGAACTATAGTAGCCACCACGATAGACCTTCGAGTCGAAACCACTCTTATAGGCTGGTCCCGTAGGATTCTTGGTGAGCGAGGTAGGATACTCCGTCTTCTTGGTTTCCCAGTCGTAACAGAACTCAGCCACGTTGCCTGCCATGTCGTAAAGGCCCAAGGCGTTAGGCTTCTTTTGTGCCACTGGATGTATCTCGCGGTTAGAATTATCACGATACCAAGCCAACTCGTCTATGTTGTTTCCACCGGGATAGAGTGTGAGCGAAGCTACACCACTCTTGCCTCCCTTGGCAGCATACTCCCACTCGGCAGAGGTAGGCAAGCGATAGCCATTGGCTGTCATGTCGGCCTCATAGAGAGGATATTCCTGGTCGCCATACCATCCCCATGGGTCTTCGATGACTACCTTTCCCGTCTGCTTGTACACTGGTGTCAAGCCATCATGTTCGCTCAACTTGTTGCAAAACTCAACGGCCTCCACCCAACTAATCTTCTCACAAGGATAGTCGGTACCCTTCTTGATGGATGTACCCATTATCTCGGTATAAAGCTTTTCGGTAGTCTCAGTGGTTGCCATATAGAAGCCATCCAGTTCGCAATCGAATGCGTAAGTATAAGAGTTAGGATACTCTTCCTCAGCAGGAATGCCACCAAACTTGAATGTTCCACCCTCTACATATACCATATCTACGGAGCCATTGAAACCAGCCTGAGTCACCTCGATAGACAACGGATTGGTGGTGAGTGGCTCACCATTTTTCTGGCTTACGCTCAAGGTTATGGTAGCCTTACGGGCATTAGGGGTCAGATTTTGTGCAGTCTGCAACATGATACTACCATCCTCGAAGGTGGCAGTGAGCCATGTGGCGTCTGCTGGGGAGTCTAGTTTATAGTCGAGTTCCACATTATCATCATTCTCAATGGAAACAGGCAAAGATACCTTTTGGACGGCCTTCGACAGTGTGAGCGCATTGGCTCCCCACTCAGCACCTTCGGGCAATTGGAGTGCTTCGTTGTTGATGGTAAGGACTACTACAGAGACCATCATGTCGCCCTGCAATACCGTAACAGCCAAAGGGCGAATCTCGGCGCCATCGGCTTGTCCCTGCACGGTAACGGTAGTGCTACGGCCTTCACGCAGGCTAGTTCTGGCTATGTTGAGCACGAGGTTGGAGCCGTCGATAGAAGCATTACACCAATCGTCTTCGCACGAAGCGGTGTAAGTAGCGTTGATGATCTCGTCGGTTGTGCTACATACCAGCGGAATGGTCAGGGTTCCACCCTTACCGTTAACCTTGACCGATGCGGGTGAAACGCTCGCCTCGGCAGGCAAGACTGCTCCCTCGCCACTAAGCGACAAGCCTGCACGAACAGGGTCGTCGTTATCGCTGCAAGAAGCTAACATGATGGCGCAGAAGGCGAACATCATTAAGTGGGATAAAAGTTTGACTGCTTTCATAACTTTCTATGCTTTATTTGTTTTCTTAATTGCTAAATGGATAATATACAACCTCACGATGCAGGGTGAACCAAAGGTCGGGATCGTTGTTGTCGACAAACTTCAGGCGCGTGGGGTTCTTGATGTTGTCGGGGGTAATCGTGAAGGTGCGCTTCTTGTCGTTGCCCATCATCGTTAGGATAGAGTTGAAATGGTAGTCTTTGTAGTGAAGGCTACCATAGTAACTTCCCTGTTTGCCAAACATCAGCGACATCTGGTTGTCGCCTATCAGTTCGTAACTCAGGCAGAGATAACCCGTACCATGCTTGGTGCAACGGAACGAGAAGGTAAGGTCGTTGCTCAAGAAGTCGCTCACCCACCCCGTGTTGGCATATAGCAAGCGGTCGCCATCGGCTGTCATGGCCTCCTCGGCAGGTTTCCAGTAGGCACGTGCCTTCTCGCTCATATCAGAGCAAGCGAAGTACCAATTGTTGGTAATAATCAACTCATTGACCGTTGGATATGAGGGATAGAACTGCGCATCAATATTGTTGGTGGCTACCCATGCGCCCTCGTCGCCCTTGAGTGGGTCGAACACCAATCCATCTATCGACACATTGTCCATCGTCAAAGGTTCATAAAACTTGACGCCCGTCATCGTAACGATAAAGGGGGTGTTCTGTGCGGCCTGCCATTCACCATCGGCACCTAACTGGTAAACTACCATGTGGCGGCCATTCATGCGAGCCTCATACTTCTGCCCATTCAGATGGTACTGTAGGCGATAATAGTTGGCTACAAAAGACGACTCATCCTTGATGGCCGAGAGGTATTCATTCCATTTGATGGCTGGCGTAAGTGGAATGAGGCGTGCCTTCGAACCAGTCTTGCGCCCCTTCAATACAATCTCGTCTTCCGAAGCCGACATAACGATAAACTCAAAGTCGCCACTATATCCATAGCCCAAGCCACCCCCATTCGACTCTTCGGGAGTGGAGTAAGCATGAAATACACTGTTATAGGTATCAAATGTGATGACACAACCCGAACTTTGAGTAAACTCATAGTCGCTTGTGGCTGTCACATCCGCTCCCGCCGTTTCGCTGGCAAAGGTAACCTTACCGGCATCCGTAAACTTCACCAGCACATTGAATCCTCCATAGGCCTGTGTAGAAGAGGGATAATATTCCATCAACCATCCATTGCTGGGCTTGGTTATCAGCTTCTTGACACGTGCCATCTCCTTGTCCATGCGTTGCGATGGTGTTCCATCAAAAAGATTGTCCTCGGTCTGCTGGCAAGAGCAAAGCCCCATGCACACGGCAAACATAAATAATAATAACTTTCTCATAACTTAAAAATCGTCACTTACGTCCACACTCGACAAGTTGGCCGAACGGCGCTGCACGATTTCACGCAACTTGTCCAAATCTATCTTCCATGACTCCTGCATGTAGTCTTTCACTATCTTAAACTTGCGGTCTATCTTCTCCTTGCCGGCATCGCCCGCATCTTCGAGCACATCATTCCACCATGCCTCATCATGGGTTACATAGTTGGCTATCAACTCTACAAAGTCCTCGTCGGGTGCATTGCTGGCATAAGCAGTGATGTAGCCACGCTGATGGGCCTCCTTATCTTGAAGGTTAAGCCAAGATGGACCTTGATAGTCGGTTGATATCTGCTTAAAGTCAGTAGGATAGTTCTTGGTTTGATGCAGAATATGGGCAAATTCATGATGCATGGTTTCGAAGAACCACTCGTTGAGGAAGCTGATGCTCAGGTTGTTGGGGTCGAGTTCATTAACATTGTAGAAAGTAATCTTCATACCACCCTCGGCCGTACCCAGCACCACCGAACCTTGTTCGTTGTAGGCCTTGGAACCTATCAATTGGATAATCTTTGGGCAATAAGACTTAAAGAACAAGCCATTGTCGTTCATTAGTTCCACGTAGCTATCCATCCATAGATACTTTACAAGCTTGGCCATAGCCACCGCCTTGGTTCGGTCGGCCGGCACAAGGTTGTAGGTATTGTCCGACTCCTTGTCGACATACTTATAATTGAACTGGATATTGTACGGATGGGTATAGTTGAGGTAAAGCCAAGTATCAAACCCGTCACGCTCTGGCGTCTTCACGTCTTCACCAAAGATGCTGTTCTTCGACAAGTCGTCATCACAGCACGAAGACAACAAGACTGGAGCTGCCGACAGGAGGAAGAGAGAAACGCCTCCCGCCAGCAGATGCCTAATCATTGATTTATACATATTCATTATATCTAAAATCTGTTTTAAATTCTACACATTAGTTACGAGGGTTGGCTTCCAGACCTGCCGTAATGACCTCTTGCGGCAACTGGATGGCACGGCGTGGGTCGTCGACAGTGAGCACATCCTCGGTATTGCCCGAACGAACATGTCCTATCTCGATACCCCAACGCTTGATGTCGTACCAGCGCAAGCCCTCGTGTACAGAGAGTACACGACGCAAATGGAGCACGCACTGTATCAGAGGCTCGGCATCGTCGTATGCAGGCAGACTGAACCCTTGTGGATTGAGGTGCTTCTTGATGGTGCGATCGTCGTCGCTACGTAGGGGCACACGCATGTAGCTCAAGCCATTGTAGTAGGACACGATTTGATCCTTCGTGGATGATACACCTGCCAAGGTTCCAAGGAGACTATTGATGTCGGCCACGGCCTTGTCTTCCTGTTTCGTCATCACGTAAGCCTCGGCACGATCCATCAACAGTTCATCGGTCGAGAATGCCACGTTGACAGAGTGCAGGTAACCAATGCCAGAAGTCTTGTCGGTGTACTCGAAGTAACCATTAAACTTAGGCAGAGCGTATTTCTGCTCAAAACCCCAGATGCCATTGGCCATGTATAGTTGGGCATAAGAACCCCACAAGCCAGGAAGTATCTCGCTGGTGATGAGTTTTTGGGCACATCCATAGCGGCGGCCGATGGTATAAGGGCCGCATACATAAGGCCAGCTTGACACGGCTGTCTGCAACATTAGGTTGCATTCCTCCTTGGCCGACACGTATGCGTTGGTGCGGGTATCCCAGTCTGTATCTAACTGCGAGAAGCCCTTCCATGAGCGCAACTTGGCACGTGGATCGTCCCCCAGCACTAAGTTGGCATATTGTATGGTCTTATCCCACTGCTGGGCATAAAGATAGAACCTTGCCGCAAAGGCATAGGCAGCCTTCTTGTTGAAGTGGTATTTGGGCACGGTGTATATCTGGTCATCGATAAGTGGAAGGCCCTCCAATATGTCCTTTTCAATGTTGGCATAGGTGTCGGCCAATGTTCCTCGTTCGTCAGAAGGATTGATTTCTGTTACCGAGCGACGCATATAAGGTATGCCGAGCACTTGGCTAGCCGTATTGAAATTATATGTCTGGCAAAAGATGTTGGCCAAACAGAAATGGGCATAGGCTCTGCACAACAAGGCTTCGCCTTTTTGAGGGTTGAGTGATGAAGGATTACCCAACTTGTCGATGGCTTCCAGGGCCTGGTTGGCAGAAGCGATAGCCGAATAATGCCCTTGCCAAAGGTTTTTGACGGCGTCAGACTCTTCGGTTGTCTCGTCTTTCCAAAGATAGGCATCCATACTGTTCTGTCCATATACATCATATTGTGCTCCATTGTCCAGCACATTGTCCGACGACAATTCTGCCAACATCACGGGGCTATTGGTGGAATAAGCAGAAACCAACAACTTGGTTATCTTGTCCGAGTTGTCTATCTCCATGCGATTGTCTGGCACCGTATCCAGATAGCTATCGCACGAAGCAAACAAGGCGACCGCCAATATGCTTATAAATATTTTCTTCATTGTCTTTGCTCTTTATATGGTTTTCTTCATTTACAATCCCAAACGCAGTGTAAGGGTGAATTGGCGAGGCATTGGGGTTGCCACACCACCCGTGTTCATAAACTCAGGATCCTGTCCGTTCAATTTGCTGTCGCTATAGATGAGGAACAGGTTGGTGGCTTGCAACTTGAGTGAAAGATTGGTCAAGCCCCACTTGCCTATCCATTTGAGTGGGAATTGATAGTCGACACTTATCTCCTTCATACGGATGAAGTCACCCTTGGCGCAACGTTCCGTCGAATAGTTATAAGCATTGTATGCCTTGCTCAGGTAGGTATCCTGCTGGTTGGCACGCCTATCGGCTATCACGGGCACGTTGGTTATCTTCTCGTCGCCAGCCTTGGTCCAGCGGTTGATAAACTCGCGGGGCATGGCGTCGAGGTCGCTATACGAGCTGTGGAACACTGGGTCGAGGCGAACCACGTTGCCAAACGAATAGGTCATAAATACATTGAGTGAAAAGTTCTTGTACTTGAAGGTATTGTTCAAACTTCCGTTGATAGGAGGGTCGGTAGGTCCTTCATACACGAGGTGGCCTTTCTTTACTTGTTCCTGGAAGTTGATGTTGCTGGTTGTCAATTCGCCGTCCTCATTGATAAAAGTTGGATAGCCATTCTCGTTGAGTCCCTTAAAGTCGAAAGAGAACAAAGAGCGCACGGGATATCCCTCCAAGGCGAAGCCATTGCCCGATACCATAGAGATAACCGTCGTGTTCGACTTCAGGTTTGTCACCTTGTTGCGAGCATCCGAGAAGACAAAGTCGGTATTCCAGCTAAAGTCCTTCAACTTGATGTTGACTGTCGACAAAGACACCTCTACACCATGGCTCTCCATCGAGGCCACATTAGGATAGTTGGTAATAGAGGTTCCAAGGCCCTTACCATAATAAATACCTATCAGGTCATAGTTGTTACGCTTATACCAGTCTACAGTCAGATTGATGCGATTGTTGAGGAATCCTGCATCCAATCCTATGTTAAACTCATGTTTCTTCTCATAGGTCAGATTGCGGTTCTCGTCATAGACAACCTGGGCACCAGTCTCGCTTACATCGGTGAATGGACGCCAAGCATTGAATGCCTGAATAATGGCCAAGGAGTTGCTGACCGACGAAGGTCCACGATCGGCAGTAAGCGAATAGCTGGCCTTGAGCGTAAGGTTAGAGACGATAGGACGTATCTTCTGCCAGAATTTTTCCTCATGTGCGTTCCATGCGGCTGATACGTTCCATGTGGGAAGCCAACGAGCTTTGCGACTACGTCCCAACTTATTGGAGCCCTCGTAGCGGATGGTGCCATTGAGTGTATAGCGCCCATCATAAGAATAGGTGGCCGTGCTGAAGAAGGACACATCACGAGTCTTGGTGTTGTCCACTGTATAGTAAGCAGCGTTTTCTTCCTGTCCCTGCTTGAAGAACAAGTAGTTGGGGCTGCCCAACATGCCATATCCATACTGCATACCTACACCATTAAACCAGGTGCGCTCACGGTCTACAGCATTCAATTCCATACCGCCATAATAGTTGACGATGTGCTTATCCTTGAACACGTTGTTATAGCTGAACGAGGCACGCATATCATAGCTCTCCATCGAATACTTGGTCTCACGGAAGAAACCACCTGAAGGAAGTACAGACACCGGCAGCGAGTTAGGATTATCAGGGTCGGTATAAAGCCAAGGGTTGGCCTTGCGCATTGTGGCATCGTCCATGGCACGGAAGGCCCATGCCTGGTTGGAGTAATCGGTTATCTTGTGCTGCTGCACCGTATTGGAAGCCTTGTAGGCACCCAGCACTGAGAACTCGCCCTTGCTGAATGGTTTCCACTTCAATTCGCCTTGGAATCGAAGGTCGGTTACCTTCAAGTCCATATAGTTGTTGTCCAACTCGTGCAATATATTGAACGGGGCATAGTTGCGCACATAAAACTCATTGGCATCCAGCGTGCGTGATGTATTGAGGGCATAAGAATAAGGGTTGATGTCGAAATCACGCTTTACCTCACCACTCACAGGGTCGGCATTCGACGACAGGGTTCCTGGTGCACGCTGCTTACGATAGCTGGCATTAGCTATCAAGTTAAGTTTCAGTGTCTTAGTGATGTTGTAGAGCGAATTGAGGTTGGCGGTGTAACGATTCACCTTGCTCTGTTTGGTCCAGCCCGGGTCGCTCATCACGCTCAGCGAGGTGTAATACTGAGCCCTGTCGGTGCCGCTCGACATGCTGACTGCATGGTTCTGGGAGATGCTGTTGTTGAAGAGTACATCAAACCAGTCGGTGTTGCGATATTCGGCTGCCTGCAGATAGCTGGCACGTGCTTCGGGGGTATTCTCCAATGCAAACTTTCCCGTCACGGGGTCTATATCATTAAGCAGATGATACATCTTGCCATACACACCACTGTTGGAGGCACGGTAAGTGTCGCTCATGTTGAGATAACCGCTCTTTTCCAACTCACGATATACGTCCATCTGTTCTTGCGAGTTCATGATGTTGAATTGACTATAGGAAGGTTTCAGACGAAGGGTGAACTCGCCAGTATAATTGATACGGTTGGTACCCGAGCGTCCTTTCTTGGTGGTTACCACGATGACGCCTGCCATAGCCTTGGCTCCATAGATAGAGGTAGCCGAGCCGTCTTTCAATACCTGAAAGCTCTCGATGTCGTCGGCATTCAGTCCGGCTATGGCATTGGAGATAAGTGTTTCGGCATCGCCCGACGACAGGTTGTCAGCATCTACCTCGGTCGCATCTTCCATGATAACACCATCGACCACCCAGAGAGGTTTGGAAGAACCAAAGATGGACGTGGCACCACGCACACGAATCTTAGGAGCTGTACCGAAGGTACCGCTCACGTTTTGTACCGACACACCGGCAGCACGTCCTTCGAGCGAACGGCTGATATCAGCCACACCGTCGAGTTTGGCATCGGAGGCATTAATTTTGGTGGAAGCTCCGGTAAACAAACGCTTGTCCATGGTCTGCATACCTGTTACCACCACATCGTTCAGCGTGTTGCTGTCGTCTTCGAGAATGATGTTGGTGGCTTTGTCGGATGCCTTGCGGCGATAGGTCTTCATGCCTATATAAGAATATTCAAGAACGGCTCCTTCTGCCACATTCTGCAGTTCGAAACGACCGCCTATGTCGGTGACTGCCACATTCTTGGTTCCTACTTCCTTCACGCTGGCACCTATCAGAGGGTCACCGTGCGAATCGAACAGATGGCCCGTGATGGTGCGTCCGGCTCCATGAGACTTGCTCTTGACCGACGAGGCACGGTTGATCTGAATAAATTTACCATTGGAGGTTGCCGAAAAAGGCAAATCTGTCAGTAGGCGGTTTACAGCTGCAGGCGGAGTAAGGTTTTGGATAGTCGCTGTAACCTTGTAAGCCGACAATTCCCCCGAATTGTAGTTGATTTTGTAGTAACCCGACTGCTTTTCCACTTCGAGCAATGCTGAAGTGAGCGCCATGTTACTGCATTTCAAAGATACTTTGTTGCCCTGCGCATAAGCTCCTATTGGCAAAACCAACAGCCAAACGAATACATACAACTGGGCAATAAAGGAAGTCTCTCTTTTCATGACCATACTTTTGATTAAACATTAATTATTTTCACTTTTATAACCATAAGACAAGAAAATCTCGAAAATGGTAGTAAAAATATTATTTTTTTATCAAAAAAGTTAGAAAAGAGTTATTTTAACAACAAAATATACTGTTTTTATGCGATTATCTTACAACAGTTTATTTCACAATTACCTCGTCCTTACCCAGCACGACATGCAGTCCGTCCATCTGGTTCAGGTTGTCAACAATTGAAGACAACGACTGTTTGCGCTCTGCCACAAAGTGGAGCTTCATCGTCATGAGGTCGGTGTTCTCGAACACCACAGTCTTGTTGTACCATCGACCTATCTCTGCCATGATCTTATGTAGTGACATGTGGTCGAAATAGAAATAGCCATCTTTGCGCTGTGTGTAGGGATAGGTTTCCTCGGGATGAATGTCCCACTGGTTGCGGCCATGGCAGACTGCCATCTCGCCAGGTTTGATATACTTCACATCCGACAGGAAGCCTGTGCTTACAGCCACGCTGCCGCTCACTAAGACCACGTTGGCGTCTTTCTTGTCGTAAGCACGAATATTGAATACGGTTCCCAAAACTGTGGTGGTAAAGTAATCGTTCTCTACCACGAAGGGATGCTTCTTGTCCTTGGTTACTTCGAAATAGGCCTCGCCTTTCAGGTGAACCACGCGCTTGCCACTGCCGAAGTGGGCGGGAAAGTCCAACTTACTCTCGGCGTTCAGCCATACCTTGGTTCCGTCCGGCAATACTAAGTGACAGTCCTTGCCGCGTGGAGTCGACATAGACAGGAGTCTGCCTTCGACATGTTGGTCAGGCTGTTTCCTGGCAAAAAACGACAAGGCGGAATCTTTCACGTCCTTATCCTTGCCATGAGCATCGGTGAGCGTCACTTGGTTCGTGGACTGAGGAGTCGACAGGATGGCTACATTTTCGGGAAGTTCGGGAGTAGGAGTGTGCAATAGAAAGACACAAGCCAAGCAAGCCGCCACTGCCGCCACTGCACTCCATATATAAATATGTACGCGTGAAGGTGATTCCTCTTGCGTTTCGTCTTGTGTTTCCTCGTCCTTTATCTTGCTGCTCAGTTTTGTCCATTCTGCATCAATGTCTGGCACAGGAAACTTGGAACGCAGTAAAGCGCTCCTGATGTCGGCTATTTCCTCCTCTGTCGGCAACAGCTTATCTATTTCATTTCCTTTTATATTGTTAAGTTCGTCCATTGGCTTGTTCTCTTACTTATAAAGACAAATTATAGCGCAAAATGGTACTATTTTTTGTGTTTATTGATGTTAAAGTGTTCACGGAACAGCATCATTGCCTTCACCAACTGTTTTTTGATGCCCTCTGTGGTAATACCCAATTCTTCAGCAACTTCTTTGTAGGAACGGTGTTGATAGTAGAATTGCTCCAGGATGTAGCGGGTACGTGGATTCATGGTGGCTATTACCTTCTCCATCTCTATGATACGTTCCTCCTTCTGTAACCATTCTTCGCCACTGTCGGCCGACAGGCGTGCCTCGCTGGTTTCTACTGGTACAAAATCATGGCTCTTACTGATTTCGTTGAGACTCTTGTTGCGAATGCTGGTGAATATATAACTGTTCAGTTTCTTTTCATCTATATCCGCCCTGTTCTTCCATACAGCAAGAAATACCTCGCCGATAATATCCTTTGCCACCTCGGATTCATCGACTACACTTAGCGCATAATAGTAGTATCGTGAATAGTTTTCACGAAAGATTTGCTCCAAATATTCTGCTGTAATTTTCTCTCTCAACATAAATTGTTGCAAAATTAATTATTTTATTGCAAAAAGAGAAACATTCGGATGAAAATCTTAGTTTTGTTTAATTTTCGCTGGGTTCAGAAGTTTGGTACCTTAACTTCTGATCCCTCAGAGGTTAAGAGAAGTTAAAGGTGTTGATAAAATTCCGATTTCTTCGTTTATACATCAGAACAAGCAAACAAGGCACACATGACAGAGAAAGAATTCACCTCACTGGTTCCCGAGCTGCGGCAAACAGCCCTGCACGTCTGCAGGGGCTGTGGCACCGACGGCATGACTGCCGAAGACGTGGCGCAAGACACCATGCTCAGGCTGTGGGCCATCAGAAAGGACATCACCTCTGCGCAACATGCTAAGGGGCTGACGGGATGCGTCGCCAAACACTTCTGTATCGACAGACACCGCAAAAAGCGGGAAGTCTCCTTGCTGCTGCATCCGCATCTTCAGGCTGAAAGCCACGAGCCGCCTCCCGACATGATGATGGAAAAGCAAGAGAATGATATGTGGCTGCAACAGAAACTGCTCGAACTGCCATCCACGCAATACCAGGTGCTGCACCTGAGACAGGTGGAGAAGAAAAGCATGGAAGAGATTGCCGGTATCATCGGTATCACTCCTGCTTCGGCTGCTACAATCCTGTCGAGAGCCCGACAAAGGATGCTGACGGAAATCAGAAGAAGAATGGAGATTTCGAGGAAATGAGGGAAGTTAAACACTGAACATTAAATATTTATATAAAAATGAATGGAGAAAAGAATATTAGACTGCTCATCGGGAAATTCATGCAGGGACTTACCTCGATAGAGGAGGAGGAACGGATAAGCCAATGGTTTGCTGTACACGCTGATGTGAGCGATGACTTGAAGCCTTATCAGCAAATGTTCGCTTACTTCGACAAGGGTATGCCTACGGATGGGCCGATGCCTGTAGACGGGGAAACGTCTGATGGGGATGTTTGCCGTGAGCCGCTTCGCTATCGTTCGCGTCTCCGCCCGCTGTGGTGCTTCCTTGCTGCCGCTGCCGCCGTGGCTCTGCTCGTGGTTATGACTTGGCCTGCGAGGAACGGGGACAGTACGGCCTCGCCTGCTGCGACGCTGGCACGGGCTGACAATGACTCTGCTGAGACCCTTGTGCCCGCTGCTGAAACTGAGGTGAGGAATCAGGTGAAACAGGCGGTCAGGCCGAAGATGCGACCTCGCAAACGTGGTGTCTACCGCAAGCATCTACACAGTCCGGCGCCTCCTGTGACATGGATTGCTCAGACTGTCATCGACTCTATGCAGCAGTCGCCTGAAGCCTTGGCTGAGGCGCATCTGCAAGCGCTCGAGGAGCAGCAGAACGAAATGCTCTTCCGCCTGTATCTGGTCAGCGCCCTGCAGACTGAAGACCTGGCATCGTATAACGATGAGGATGATTATGGACAAGAACAAGAGAACGTAAAATAAAGAAAGGAAACATGATGAAAAAGAATCTCAGAATCGTCATGATGGCTTGCCTGATGATACTCTCGGGTACTGCCGTCGCACAGAAAACTATCCTGATGCCTCAGCAGGCTTTCGAGAACCTTGCTGCCTGGCTCACCGCTAACGACTATGTCGCTACTTCGTCGAAGAAACAATACAGCAAGGGGTATGTCGTTTCCTACGATTATGCTGTCCCCGCCAGGAAAGCTAAGCCGATAGAGACTTACAACCAGGCTTTGCTCGCCAGCAACAAGATTGCTTACTCTTCCATGATCAAGAAGAAGGGCTTCGACTCTGATACACAGGAAAGAATAGCATACGGCGAGAAGAATTCGCAGAGCATCACCTTCGGTGCGCACAAGGAACGCAACTACAATTTGCAGTATTTCCGCGACCCTAAGGACAGCACCATGCGATATGTGTACGCCCTGGTGTGGTACAGCAGCAATGACGAGAGCAACAGCTGGCGGGCCAGGAAGGACGGCGACGAGGAGCTGATCAAAGGTTCCGTCTATCTGTTCTATGGCAGGGACCCGGCTTGGGAAAGGGCTCATCGCGTCACGGGACGTGCCACTATCATCAATCCTGATGGAACTGTCGCTGAGGTAGACGACCTGAAGGGTCTGGAGGCTGACCTGAACAGTCTGGCTGACGGACTCAGCAGCATGGTGGTAAGCAGCAGCGACGGCGTGGACTCGGTGGTGGTCAACGGACAGACCGTGAAGTACTGGAAAAACCTTGCCAAGAAGTATTCTGCCAACGAGCCGGAGCCCAAAACCAGCGCTGAGTTCCTCACTCTGCTCAACAACCTGCGTGCTGCCTTCAAGAATGCTAAGGATCAGTATCGATGGGGATTCCAGTCGCAGTTGCGCCGCAACCTGCAGACGGGCATTGCCAACAAGATCATCAGGCTATGCAAGGGTCACGGCTCTCTTCTCAACGCTGAGGAGAGGAAGTTTTGCGCCAACGCCCTCTCCAAGATGAAGAAGGATACTGACGACGACTATCTGCAAAGTCTGCTCGACCTCACCGCACGGTCGATGAGCAGATAGGATCGGCTAAGCTTCTCCCATTATCTGCAGGATGTCTTTCTGCGTGCGGTTGAAGGGGCCATTGTGCTCCAGCTTGATGGTGCACATGGCTGCGGCAAACTTGCCTGCCTCTAAGGGTGATGCGCCCTGCAGCCTCCTGTACAGATAACCTGCTGAGTAAGTGTCGCCACAGCCTGTGGCGTCGACGACCTCGTGAGGCTTATAGGCTGGGACTTCGTAGAAGGTTTGGTCTACATAGATGAGCGAGCCCTCGCTGCCCAGGGTGATGATGACTTCGGTAACGCCCCAGGAATGTAGCAGCAGGGCTGCCTCGCGCGGATCTTTCTTGCCGGTGATGGTTTCCATCTCTGTCTCGTTCACTTTCAGATAATAGGTGTTCTTGAGTACTTTCAGTTTGTCCTGCCAGTCGACGGGATAAACTTTCTCGTCTCTCACTTCGCGAAGATAGCCCTGCACGTCGATAGACACTCTGCCCTTGGTGGCGAGATATTCTACTACCTCGGGCGAGAAGTCGTCGCTCAGCAGGCTGCCCAGATGATACACCTTAGCCTCTACGTCCTTGAGCTGCGGGATGGTGAAGGGGTCGGCCTTGGCGAGTACTCGCTGTTTGCGCTCGTTCTGGTTCTCGCCGAAGTAGCGGTTTTCGAAGAACACCGTGTTGCGTGATGCGTTGAGCATCACGTTGATGCCTGCCTTGCGCATTCGGTCCACCGGCTCGGTTTCGGTGGGGTCCATCGCCGTCACCAATGAGAAGGTGACGTCTTTGGGCAGTTGGTTGATGGCGTAGGCGAAGTAAAATGAGGTTCCGCCCGCCATATATACGGTTCGGTTGGGAGTTACTATCTTGTCTTTAGTAATGTGTCCTATACAACAAATATCTGTCATTGTCTTTTTTCTATTATGTCTGTGTTGTGGTTTCACGATGCTGCACCCTGTCGCTTCTGATGCATTGAAACTGTGTGCAAAGTTACCACAATTCTCCGAAACGGCAAACGATTTTGGATAATAAGTGACTCATGTTGAGCAAAATGCGAAAGTTGAGCCAATACCTTTCGGACGATTTATGTATATTTTCCGAAAATTAATACCCAATCTTTTGCTCTGTCGAAAAAATGCTGTACCTTTGCAACTGAATAAAGCAAATAACAAAAAAACTCAGAAATAAAAGGCAGAAATAGATTGTCATGTGGTTTAATGGATTAATCTACGATCATTCGGCGGTGCAGGGCATCGTCATACTTTCCCTCATCTGCACACTGGGTCTTGCCCTTGGCAAGATTCGGGTGCGTGGCATTTCTCTCGGCATTGCCTTCGTGTTCTTTGTAGGCATCATTGCCGGTCATTTCGGACTTTCGATCGACAAGGATATGCTCGAGTTTGCCGAGAGCTTCGGACTCACCATGTTTGTTTATGTACTGGGACTTTATGTCGGCCCCAACTTCTTCGGCTCCATGCGACATGAGGGCATTGCGCTCAACCTGTGGTCGATGGCTGTCATCGTGGTGGGAACGCTCTTCTCCCTGGTTTTGTGCTGGCTGCTGCCCGTGAGTCTGCCCGACATGGTGGGCATTCTCTGCGGCGCTACTACCAATACGCCTGCCCTGGGTGCTGCTCAGCAGGCTTTGCAGCAGTTGGGACTTCCCAGCGGCGGGGCTGCCCTGGGCTGTGCCGTGACTTATCCTTTGGGCGTGGTGGGCGTCATCCTGGCGATGATGACGATGCGCAAGCTCTTTGTGAAGCCTGCCGACCTGGAGATAAGACGAAACGACGAGGACGACCATACTGCCATCGGACAGTATATCATCGTGAATCCTGCCCTGAATGGCAACACCATAGCCGAGATTTCGTTGCTCACACACCGCAAGTTCATCATCTCGCGCGTGTGGCGTGGCGACCAGGTCATCGTGCCTCAGGCCGACACCGTGCTGCACACCAACGACAGTGTGCTGGTGGTAACCAATAAGGATGAGGTTTCTGCCATGTCGATTCTCTTCGGCAAGAAGGTGGACAAGGACTGGAACCGCGAGAAGGTGGACTGGAACGCCATCGATGCCAAGGTGGAGAGCCGCATCATCGTGGTGACCCGTCCGGGGCTGAACGGCAAGTTGCTGGGTCATCTCTCCATGCGCAACACTTATGGCGTGAATGTGAGCCGTGTGCTCCGTGGCGATATTCGCCTTCTTGCCACCGACGACCTGCGACTGCAGTATGGCGACCGCCTCACCGTGGTGGGCGATCCTACCAGCATCGACCATGTGGAGCAGTTTCTTGGCAATGCTGTCAAGACGCTCAACGAGCCTAATCTTGGTGCCATCTTCCTGGGCATCATCCTGGGTCTTGCCATCGGAACGATACCTTTCAACATTCCCGGTATGACGGCTCCAGTGCGTCTCGGTATTGCGGGCGGTCCTATCGTGATGGGAATCCTCATCGGTGCCCTGGGTCCACGTGTGCATTTCATCTCTTATATGACGCGCAGCGCCGGACTGATGCTTCGTGAGTTGGGACTGGCGCTCTATCTGGGCTGCTTGGGTCTGGAGGCTGGCGGACAGTTCTTCGAGACGGTGATTCGCCCTGAGGGACTGATGTGGGTAGGTATAGGCTTTGCCATCACCGTGGTGCCTGTGCTGATAGTGGGACTCGTCATTCTGAAAACCAAGAAGTACGACTTTGGCAGCATCTGCGGCATTCTGTGTGGCAGCATGGCGAACCCTATGGCGCTGACCTATGCCAACGACACCATCGACGGCGACACGCCAAGCATCAGTTATGCCACGGTTTATCCCCTCGGCATGTTTGTCAGGGTGATTATCGCCCAAGTGCTGATCATGTTTTTCGTATAGTTTTTTTTAAGGAGTTATCTTTTTAAGGAGTTAAAGGAGTTAAAGGAGTTAAGGAGTTAAGACAACAGCCTTGAGGGAATGGGGATTTCAAGTCCACAAAAGCATTTGTCTTAACTCCTTTAACTCCTTAACTTCTGAATTAAATACTAATCATTTCTTCCAAACAAATTTTCTTGCCTGTCAGCGGATGCTCAAAACTGATGGATTCGGCGTGCAGCATGAGTCGCTGTGCCGGTTCATTGCCATAAAGCGGATCGCCCACGATGGGGGCATGGAACCCCTCGCTGTGGGCACAGTGCACGCGCAGCTGATGTGTACGGCCTGTCTTGGGCCAGAGGGCGAGGCGCAGGTGTGTGTCGTCGATGCGGGCGAGCACCCGATATTCGGTGACTGCCTCCTTGCCATGCTCGTGACTCACTATCTGGCGTGGACGGTCCATGTAGTCGGGCATCAGAGGCAGACTGATGGTTCCTTCCTGCGCCATGCGGTCGGCTGCTGCCTTGTCCTGGCAACCTACGACGGCGACATATCGCTTCTCCACCTGTCGGGCTGCAAACTGCTGCTGCAGACGATGATAGGCAAACTCGGTCTTGGCAATCACCATCAGTCCGCTGGTCGACATGTCGAGCCGATGAACGATGAGCGGTCCTGTGGCCTCGGGCATTCTGCTCCGCATGATGGAATACACCGACTCGGCTCCGTTCTTTCCTGGAACCGACAGCATTCCTGCCGGCTTGCATATTACGGCTATCTGCTCATCTTCGTAGATAGTCTTCAGCTCCGCCTTGTATTCTTCCGTCCGCGAGCAGGTGGCCTCTGGCAGCATCCATTGCAGGATGGGCTTGCACTTGCCGTTGCAGGCAGGATAGAAGTTCAGGTGATGGCGTATTTCTTCCTTCGGACTTTCTCCCCACCAGAACATGGCCATTTGCAGCGGACGATAACCGTGACTGTAGGCATACTGCAGCAGCTTGGGCTCGCAGCATTCTCCGCTGCCCGCCGGTGGAATTTTAGCTGCCGTGTCCTTGAAAATCTCCAAGAGGTTCTTGCGATCGCCCTGTGGGTTGAGCATACTGAACTTGCCAAACAGCCATCGCTGCAGTGAGTCGGAGAGTTCTTTGCGCAGCTGTTTCAGATACCTGATGGCTTTCTGGTTTCTGTCGTATTCCTCCTCGATGTCGATCTTCCTGTCCCGTTCTTTCTTGAGTCTTCTCAACTGGGCTTTCATAAACTGGCTCTCCCTCACCATTTCTGCCTTTTCCTCCTCGCTCAGGTTGCCCGCCTTGCGTCGGGCGTCGCGCTGTGCTTTGGCAGTCTTCATCTGTAGCTGATAGGCGTCGATGTCGCGCTGCCAGCGGGCTTTCTGGTAGTCGATTTCCGTCTTTATCTGTTTCATCCGCTCATCGTTCTGCAGATCGTGTATGGCGACGTTGATGTCCGAGATGTCGCTCTCGTGCTTTTTGAAATATCCGTCGGGCTTCAGATAGTCGAATACGGCAGGCACAAAGCCACTCCAGTCGCTCCGGCCACCTATCTGTCCGCTGTAGGCTGCTATATAGCCTGTCTGTAGCTCAGTCGCTTCGCCATTCTTCCGGGGCTTTTCCACGATCAGCACGCCGAACATCTTGCCACGGTCTATCTCCTCGCGCCAGTCGTCACGCTGGGCGATTTTCTCCTGCAGCTCCTTGCAGGCCATGATGCAGAGAGGGTGCGGCTCATAACAGAACGGATTGTTCATTCTCTCGGGCAACCGGATGCCCGAGGCTGGGTCTATATGTATTGGATGAAATTTCATGCTGCAAAGATACGATATTTTTTTATATTCTTTTCGTTCATTCAGAATTTTGCATTATCTTTGCATAAGATAAGCTGCACTCGGCAATTAGAAAGCAAGCTTTCATTGCGCTCATTTGCATTATCTTTGCAAAAGTTTTTATTAAATCACGATGACACAACATAACAGTACATTTTTCTATCATCTTGTCGCCTTCATCACTGTGGCGATATGGGGAACCACCTTTGTCTCCACCAAGGTGCTGATGCTTCATGGCCTTTCGCCAGCCCAGATATTCACCCTTCGTTTCTTCATGGCTTATGTGCTGATGCTGTGTTTCAACCACCGTCGGCTCTTCGCCTCGTCGTGGCGCGATGAGGGCAGGATGATGCTGTTGGGCATTACGGGCGGCTCACTCTACTTTCTGAGCGAGAACGAGGCGATGAACTTCACCACCGCCACCAACACCTCGCTCATCGTCTGCTCGTGTCCTCTTTTCGCCACCTTGTTGGTGAGGCTCGTCTATCGCTCCTCGCGCATTCATGTGGTTCAGCTGATGGGTTCGCTGTTGGCATTTGTGGGCATGGTCATCGTGGTGCTCAACGGCCGTTTTGTGCTCCATCTCTCTCCGGTGGGCGATGCGTTGGCTTTCACAGCCTGTATGTGCTGGGCTGTCTATTCGCTGCTCATGAAGTCGATGTCCGACAAGTACAGTGCCGCATTCATCACGCGAAAGGTGTTCTTCTATGGCGTACTCACCATTCTGCCCTATTATGCCGTGGTGCCAGGTCTTCCCTCCCCGGAGGTGCTCACGCATCCCGTGGTACTTGCCAATCTGCTCTTTCTGGGCTGCCTGGCTTCCATGGTGTGTTTCCTCACGTGGAACTGGTGCATCTCCAAGTTGGGAGCCGTCAAAGCCACCAACTGGGTTTATTTCAATCCCATCTCCACCATGATCTTTGCCTCCTGGGTACTGGGCGAGAAAATCACTCCCTACTTCCTCGCAGGTGCTGCCTGCATCCTCATAGGTATGTACACTGCCGACAGGAAGACAGAATAAAAACAAACTTATTTGGCATTTACACCTCTTTATTTTAAAACTACAGGCAATACTTAAAGCTTTTGCCCTTACAGGGCGCATTGCTGATTGCCAGTATACCCAGGGCGATGCCCTGGGCTAAGAGCTTCTGCCCCTTCAGGGCGTGCTACTTGTATCCATTGCCCTGGACTATTACGGATGATAGCCTATCGCCCTGTATGGGCAAAAACTTTAAAATTACAGGCAATTTTGCTCAACATGCTGCGTTACGCCTCTGGAAAGAGTAGCCAGCAGGTCCAGTAGTTAAAGGAGTTAAAGGAGTTAAAGGAGTTAAGACAACAGTCTTTTTGGCGTATTTTTTTAAGCAGCAAGACATACGTCTTAACTCCTTAACTCCTTTAACTTCCTGATATGCGAAAGTTCAGTGATAATAAAAAAATCGTAACGGAAGAAGATAAATTAACTTCCGTTACGATGATAAGGTCTGCTTACTTCGCTGCCAATACCTCAACCTCTACCAAGGCTCCCTTGGGCAGCTTCTCTACAGCTACGGCAGAGCGGGCAGGGAAAGGCTGGCTGAAGAACTCGGCGTAAACCTCGTTCATGGCTGCAAAATCGTCCATGCTGTCCAAATAGACTGTAGTCTTCACCACGTGGGCGAGGTCGGTGCCGGCAGCCTTCAGGATGTTCTGCGCGTTGGTGAGCGCCTGGCGGGTCTGCTCCTTGATGCCACCCTCTACGAAATTACCCGTTGCAGGGTCGATAGGAATCTGACCCGATGCAAATACGAAACCATTAACTTCAATAGCCTGGCTATAAGGTCCTATAGCAGCAGGCGCGTTGTCTGTGTGAATTGCGTTCATAATTTTTACCTTTTAATTTTTTATTTTTTACCTTTTTACTTTTTTACCTTTTTACTTTTTTACCTTTAAACAATATACAGGTGGAAGCCCTTTTCTTCGAGCGCCCCCTTGATTTCCTTCACGTGATCAGCATCACGGGTCTCCATGGTGAGACGCAGCACACACGAGTTCACCTTCTGGCGGTTGGCAGAACGGTCGTGGTGCACACCCGTGATGTTTCCACCCAAGCTTGCTATCACCGAGCACACTTCCACCAGTTCGCCCGGTTTGTCGTCGAGCTCCATCTCGATGGTGCATAGGCGTCCGCTCTTGGCAAGACCACGCGTAATCACACGGTTCAGAATCGTCACATCGATGTTACCGCCGCTCACGATACAGATAGTCTTCTTGCCCTTCACCGGCACCTTGTTGTACATCACGGCAGCCACACTGGCAGCACCGGCGCCCTCAGCCACCATCTTCTCGCTCTCTATCAGTTTCAGGATGGCAGCACAGATCTCGTCCTCGCTCACCGTCACAATCTCATCTACGTATTTCGAGCAAGTCTCAAAAGTCAGCTTGCCAGGCTCCTTCACAGCGATGCCGTCGGCCACAGTTGCCACCGAGGGCAGTTTCTCCTGCTTGTGGTCGTGCAGACTCTGCACCATGCTGGCAGCACCCTCAGCCTGCACACCATAGATCTTGACCTTGGGGTTGAGCGACTTGATGGCAAACGCCACACCCGAAATCAGTCCGCCTCCGCCCACAGGCACCACGACAGCCTCCACCTCGGGCAGCTGGTCCAGAATCTCCAGGCCAATCGTCCCCTGACCAGCAATCACGTTCTCGTCGTCGAAAGGATGCACAAAGGTGTAGCCGTGCTCGTCGCGCAGCTCCAGTGCCCTCTGATAAGCATCATCGTAGACTCCCGGCACCAGACACACCTCAGCGCCCAATCGCTTAGTAGCCTCCACCTTCGATATAGGAGCGCCCTCGGGCAGACATATCAGACTCTTCACACCCATGGCAGTAGCACCGAGCGCCACACCCTGGGCATGGTTGCCCGCCGAACAGGCTATTACACCCTTTGCCTTCTCTTCTGAAGAGAGTTGCGAAATCTTGTAGTAAGCACCACGAATCTTAAACGATCCCGTCTTCTGCAGACATTCCGGCTTCAGAAACACATCACTCTCTGGGTTGATTCGCGGAGTGTGAACCAGCTCAGTCTTTCTAATCACTTTGCTCAGCACGAAGCGAGCCTTGTAGAAATTGTCCAGCTGTAACATATTATATTATTTCATTAAATATTCAAAAACCTCTCTATCGCCACAGCCACACCGTCCTCCTCGTTCGACAGCGTCACGTAGTCGGCGTCGGCTCTCACCTCTGGCGCAGCATTCGCCATGGCCACACCCATTCCCGCCAATCGCAGCATACTCAGGTCGTTGTATCCGTCGCCGAAAGCAATCATATCCGCAGGCGTGAGGTTCACCTTAGCCAACAGTCTCAACAGCGACTGCGCCTTGTCGATGCCCTTCGGCACCAGTTCCAGGAAGAAAGGCGCCGATCTGAACACATCCATCTTGTCGCCCAGCTGTTCAGCCAGTTCTTCCTCGGCAACGATCATCGTTGTCGGTTCTCCCGTCATGAGCAGTTTGGTGGGGTTAGGCTCCAAGTGCATCAGCAGGTTGTCCACACGTCTGATGTTCATCTTGTTGATGCGCGACTCCTCCTTCACGTAAGGGTCGTCGGGCATTTCCGTCACGATCTCGTTTCCGGCGTAGCCCAACAGAGCATGTCCCTTCCGTTTGGCGTATTCGTAGATGACGGGGATGGCAGATGGCGGCAGGTGCTGTGCGAAGCATTCCTGCTGTGTGCCCCAGTCTACGATTTTTCCACCGTTGTAAGCCAGGATAAAACCGCCATGTGTGTCGAGCTTCAGCTCGTTGGCAAGCGGCACGATGCCATAGGTCGGTCTTCCCGAAGCCAGCACCACGATGGCACCCTCGTGCTGTGCCTTGAGCAGCGCCTCCCGTGTTTTGGGAGTTATCACCTTGTCGTGGTTGGTGAGAGTTCCGTCTAAGTCGAGTGCGATGATGCGGTAGGGCAAGTGTGCCTGATTTCTGTTTTGCTGTTTGTCCATATCTTGTCTTTTTGCTTGCAAAGGTAGTGCAAAACGAAGACAATACAAAATAAATTCATTTATTTTTATTGTTGAGTGCAGCCTACTTTATTAAAAGGTAGTGCAAAAATCTGAGTAAGCGAAGAGAATGAAAAAGTTTTTTCATTCTTGAGCGTGAAGATTTTATCCAAAACGAAGACAATACAAAATAAATTCATTTATTTTTATTGAAGTTTCGCAAATGAGGGAACTTCTGTCAAACATACAAAAAAACGCTCCCTCGACATAAGAATGCGAGAGGAGCGCCAACCTTTGTCAGAAAAAGGGTTTAACAGACATAATTTTCCTGATGATGTTATGACACCGTCGTGTCATTGGGCAAAATATCTTGTTCGGCAAAGTTAAGCATTTCTTATGAAAGTGCAAACACAGAAAAACTCACATCGTGTCTAAATGGGCGCAAGGAGTGCTTATGCTGTCGGAAAACGTGCCTATGTGGTAAAAAATAATCGTAAGTTAGAAGATAAAAGCAAAGAAAGTTTGTAGTCAAGGCTTTGTCGTTTCAAAAAAAATGATTAATTTCGCAGCAGATTATTTGGAATAAAAAAGTAGTGAAAACATATCTGAAGTACATGATCTTGGCGACAGTGAGCCTGTGCTTGCTGTTTGTGACGGCTTGTAGTCGGCAGGAAGGAAAGGCTGTGCCCGATGCCGAGCAGCTCCTGTTGCAGCAGCTTGAGGACTCAATAGGTGCCAAGTCGCCGCATGCCCGACAGATGATTCTCAAGGCTATGGCTGAGGCGCCCGACAGCATCGCTTACTATGAATGCTATGTAAGGATGGGCAAGATGTACTGTCTTTCTGCCACTCCCGACTCCATGGCACCTTATCTGAAGGCGACAATCGACTTTGCCAAGAGACAACCCTCATCGTCGAGGTGCAACGCTTTGTTGGCTTATGCTTATAATTGCCAGGCTGTCAACCTGCACAACTTCCACAAAGACCCCGACGGGGTGATCAGGCTCTATCATCGTGCCGACTCGCTGTTGGGGGAGAGTAATCTGCAGAGTCAGCGCCCACTGGTGTGTGCCAATCTGGCTGACGCCTATCTCTTCAAGAACCGCCTCGTAGAGGCTGCCGCGTGGTACAGAAGAGCACTCTTCCTGGTAGATTCGCTTGAGCTGCCCAAGCAAGACAACGTGACGCTCTACATGGGTCTTGCCACCATCTATCAGCAACTCAACGACTGGAAGACATCGCTGCGCTACTATCAGCAGACGGAGGCTTGCATGAAATCCATGTCGGTGGGAATGCAGGCTTATTTTCTGAACAACTATGGCAACTACTATTATTACGCCAAGGACTACGAGGCATCGCTCCGGAAGTTCGTCGCCCTGAAAAGCCTGTTGGAGAAACATCACATGCAGGACAATTTCGATATGTTCATCTGCAAGGTAAACCTGGCGGATGTGTATCTGAACCTCAATCGCCTCGACTCCACAGCTCATTATCTTGACGAAGTGGAGCCCTTTGCCAGCCGCACCAACGATGCGCTGATCACCTACTACTGCAACACCATACGTATAGGCCTGGCGGTGAAGCGTGGCAACATGGCAGAAGTGAAGTCGGTCCTCGACACGGAGAAGGGAATTGACACAGCCAACATCGCCTTTACGATGAGACAGGTGCGCAACAATTACCTGCGGCGCTACTATGAGTCGACGGGCAACTACCGCATGGCTTACGACAACCTGAGAGAGGACATGAGGAAGAACGACTCCTTGGAGCACAACCGCATCAATATGCGGGCCTCGGAAATCATGGAGCGATTCACGCAGGACACACTGAAGCTGCATCATTCCCTGGAACTCGAACGAAAGAATGCCGACATACAGCAGGCGCATGCCACAACCTTTGCCGTCGTGTCGGCTGCATTGGTGCTGGCACTGATATTCGCACTGTGGATATTGCGTACGCGAAAGCGCGACCTGCAGACGAAGATGAACATCATGAAACTGAGGCTGGGAAGCGCACGCAACCGCATCTCGCCCCACTTTGTGTTCAATGTGCTCAACAATAAGATTGTGCACTCCGAACAGCAGGAAGCACACGAACTGCAGGAGCTTACCCGACTCATCAGAGCCAACCTCGACATCTCGTGCCAGCTGGCTGTAACCCTGGGCGATGAACTCGACTTCGTGAACCAGTATGTGAAGGTAGAACAGCAGTTGCTGAGCGATGACTTCGACTTTCATATTCATATTGCTCCCGATGTATATATAAATAAGGTGAAGATACCCTCCATGTTTGTGCAGATACTGGTAGAGAATGCCTTTGTGCACGGACTCAGAGGATGGGAAGGACACAAGCAACTCGACATCAGCGTGGAGCGCAGGCAGAAGATGATACGGATAGCCGTATGCGACAACGGCCCCGGTTTCGATATACGAAGCGTGGGACGCAGCAAGCGCACGGGGCTCAGCATCATCACGCAGACCGTAGCCATCGTGAATGAGCGCAACAGAAGCAAGATGTCCTTCGCCATGACCAACAGGAAAGACGAGGCGGGTAACGCCCGTGGATGTGAGGCTGTCATCATGGTGCCAGACGACTTCCGACTGGATTTCTAAACCCCGAAAGTAAAAGAAAACAAAAACCAACATCACATACAGCTCATGAAAACAATCATTATCGACGACAACAAGGATGCAGCACGAAGCCTGGCAGAGCATCTCGCAGATTACGACGAGGTCAGCCTGGCAGGCATCGCCTACAACGGATTCGACGGACTCACTATGGTGAGCGAGCATCAGCCCGACCTGATATTCCTCGACGTACAGTTGCCCGACATCTCGGGGCTCGACTTCCTCGACCGTGTCGACATCTTCACGCATGGACGCTGCCGTGTAGTGATGTACACCGCCTATGATGAGTTTGTGCTGCCTGCCTTCCGCAAGAAAGCATTCGATGTACTGCTCAAGCCCATAGACGGGAAAGAACTGGAAACGGTAATGGGCAGACTGCAGAAAGTGACAGCCGCAAGCGACGGCAAGAAGGAAATGCAGGACGGCAAGAAGAGCGACGACAAGTTTCTGCTCTATACAAACACCGTAGACTTTCGGCTCGTGGACAAGCGCGACGTGTGCCTCTTTCAGTACAACCATGAGGTGCGGTGCTGGGAGGCTGTGGTGGCAGGATGCAAGACTCCGGTGAGGCTGAAGCGCACACTGAAGAGCGAGGAACTGCTCGATTTCGACAGCCAGTTTGTGCAGGTGAGCCAGCGATGCATCATCAATATGAACTATCTCATCGAGGTGGTCGACAACGTGTGCCATTTCTATCCACCCTTCGAAACGCTCACTCATGTAAAGGTGGGGCGGTTCTATCGGCGCAAACTCATAGAGAGGTTCAGCAGTCTGTAGACACCCCCGTCATTGTGTGAAAAATCACTATCGTGAGCTGTTTTGTGCCAAAAACTACTATTATGAGCAGTTTTGTGCGATTTTATAATAAAATTACGCTAAAATCTGCTGAATAGCTTAGAATGAGCGATTTATGAGTGTTTCACCTCAATGGAGGTAATGATTTAGCAACGGTTCTAATTTCTGCAATCTGCATACGTTTGCTTACCTAACAACTCTTATTAACTGCAAAATTACAACAATAACATGAAACCGCAAGGGATTTTTGCAACTTTTTACAGTTAAATTTCTGTAATTATATAATGTGGCATAATCGTAATCACAGAAAAAGATGTATTTTTGTAGGCAAGAATCATATAAGAACAAGACCCGATAGCTTGACGAATCAGAGGCTACCGGGAATCAACGCTACAAAGATAGTGTTTTTTCTTGTTACAACCAAGTAAATGGACGATTTTTTATGGAATATTTAGAATTTGAGCGAATCTTGTCTGCCAAACGAATGCAGAGATATAAGGATGCTGCGAATGGTGACACTCGCAAGGCTATGGCTTTGTATCGCTACAACTTACGTTTGTCGCAGGAGATGTTTACGATAGTTAGCTGCTTTGAAGTGGCATTGCGTAATGCGATTGATAGTCTTTTGGTGCCGACCTTGGGAGAGAATTGGCTGAAAGATTCTGTTCAAGACAATGGAATATTCTCCAATGGACGCATGAACGAGACAAGGAAAATCATAGAAAAGGCATACAACCGATTGAATAGACAAGGCATATACTCTCATTCCAAACTGATTGCAGAAATGGAATTTGGTGTTTGGAAATATATGTATTCCTCACTACAATATCGTGTGACAGGACAATGTCTGCTAAGGGCATTCCCTAACAAACCTCGTTCGTCAGCTGCGATTCAATACAACAACACATACATATTCAATGAACTAGACAAGGTGAACAGTTTGAGAAACAGAATTGCACACCATGAACCTATCTGTTTCAGACTTCATGCATCGGAAATTGACACAAGTTACATCGTCAATGAATACCAGAAAATTCAGACTTTATTCTCTTGGATGGGAATAGATTCTCGCTCAATGTTGTATGGGCTCGACCATGTGCAGAGTGTCTGTTCCAAAATCAATGCCTTAAAATAATTCATATTTACATTCTTTAACCAAATTTCGTGCAGTCATCAAGCCATTGGTGTATCTATATCAAAATAGATAGTACGAAACAATTCGCTCATGGCTTCGAATATAACAACATTAGTAGAAAAAGCAAAACTAGGTGACGCTGACGCTTTCAGCACATTATACCAGATGTATTATCCTAAGATGAAAGGGATATGCATCAATATTCTTAGAGAGGACAAGGCTGTCGTTGATGACCTTGTCCAAGATGCTTTTGTACTTGCGTTTGTTTCGTTGAAAGACTTGAAAAATACTCATAGGTTTAGTCAATGGCTTACAAGTATCACCACTAACCTTGTCTTGAAATATCAAGAGAAAGGTAAGAAGTACAATTTCATTTCCTTGTCTGAAATAGAGGAAGATTTTAGTATCGTGTTGGAAAATGACATTGCTTCCCAGCAATCAATTCAGTATGAGGAAATCATGTCGGCAATAGACAATTTGCCAGAAGGGTATAAGAAAATATTCAATATGTCCGTATTGGATGGCTTATCACATCGAGAAATCGGAGAATTGCTTGATATTGCCCCACATAGTTCTTCCTCACAATTGGCAAGGGCAAAGGCAATGTTGCGAAATACATTGTTTCCAAGGGCTATGCTTCTCATCGCATTGGCGTTGATAGTCATTCCTGTATATAGATATTTTACAGCAAAGAAGAAACTCGTTTCTAAAAATGATGTGAATATAGTTAGAACCCGAAAGCCAAGTAAAGGCATTACGTCTATGCAAAAGAAACCTAATGTTTCTGTTAGTAGTGCGCAAAATGCTGTTTTATGCTCTAATTATCTAAGTGTTCAACATGGAAAGAACACTGTAATAACTGTTAGTGATTCTATTAAGGCTGGTCAAAATGTTATTGTCGAAATATCCGATTCTTTGCAGGAGAGCCAACATTTTTTGGCAGATAACAAGCGAGATAGTATCATCATAAAAGATTCTGTCTATACACCTATTCCAAATGAGGAAAAATGGATTGCAGGTGATACAAGGACGCACAAGAAAAGTAAATGGCAATTGCTTGCAGCAGGTTCTTTGGGTACTACTCTTGCACAAAACGTCTATAAGATTATAGCAGGCAGCGGTGATGATATAACGAGTGAACAACCATCAGAAAAGAGCTTTACGACATGGGAAGAGTATGCGGAATATCTACATCGCTTAACTCCAACAGACCATACGGCTGAAAATGTTGCCATGATGGATATTGCCGATAACAACAAGGGTAAAATTGAAGAGGCAGAACATCATGACAAACCTATAACATTAGGATTGGCTGTGAACAAGAATATTGGAAAGCATTGGAGTTTGGAAACAGGACTCCAATACTCTTACTTGAAATCATACTTCACCTTAGGTACAGGCGATTACCGTGTTGACAAGGAACAAAAGTTACATTACATCGGTATTCCTGTCAAGCTCTCATACCAATTCATGAGGTACAAGAGGCTGTCAGCTTATGGTTCAGCAGGAGCAAGCATTCAGATACCATTATATGGAAAGACTTATGCAGATTATATAGTAGGAGGAAAGTCTGGCTATACAACGGATTGGAAGACAACATCTTCAATGCAGTGGACTGTTAACACAAACATTGGAATACAATATCAATTTGCACCAAAGCTGACTTTATTTGTTGAGCCTACGCTGAATTGGTATATTCCGAATGGAAGTGCTGTCAAGAATGCTTGGACAGAACGTCCATTTACCTTGACTGTGCCTTTCGGCATTAGGTTCTCTTGGTAAAAAAGTCTCATTTTGCGTGCAGTCTTTATGAACTTTCTGTATCTATATTTACAGAAAGTTCAAAAAATAAGATACATGCAAAAAAGACATACAGACAGGAAGATGTATTTCCGTGACTTGGAGATAACATCTAAGGAGTTTTACATCAGTTACTTGTCAGATTTCACGGAACTGACATCAAAGAGTAGAATCTTGGAGGTTGGCTGTGGCGAAGGAGGAAACTTAGTTCCCTTTGCACAGTTGGGCTGCAAGGTGACAGGCATAGATGTTGCGGAATGCAGAATCAAAGATGCTAAGGCATACTTTTCTGAAATCTGTAATCATGCAACATTTGTATGCTGTGATTTCATGCAATATCCTGTTCCATGTAATGAAGAGGATAAATATGATGTAATACTATTGCATGATGTGATAGAACACGTTCCGACAAAAGAACTTTTTCTTGTACACCTAAGAAAATTTCTGAAAACAAAAGGTGTGCTGTTTGTCGGATTTCCAGCATGGCAGATGCCTTTTGGGGGACATCAACAGATTTGCAGAAGCAAACTTTGCTCCCATCTTCCATTCATTCACTTGTTGTCAAACCCTTTATACAAGTTGTTGCTAAAAACATGCAATGAAGAGAAAGGAACAATAAATGAACTTATGAGCATAAAAGATTGCCGAACAAGTATAGAGTTGTTTGAAAGACTCATACACCAATGTGGCTTTTCGGTAACTGACCAAAAACTTTGGTTCATCAATCCTCATTACAAGCAGAAGTTCCATCTTACCCCACGGCTCTTGCCTCATTGGGTCTGGAGAGTGAAGTATATCAGAAATTTCTTCACCACTTCATGCTGGTATGTATTAAGCATCGGTAATAAAGAGAAATTTTAAAGGAAAGTTATATCGTAAAACTTGATAATCCATGAGGGCGCTAAGCGTACCCTCATAGATTTTTATAATCTTAGACTTTTACGTTGTGAAAACAAATGTAACTTTAGGTTATTCCATTGCTCTTTGAACCATTCAACAATAGGCTGTCTATTGACATATAAAAACAATTGGTTAGGCTTGGTAGAATCAGCGAACACCTTGATTTCCGCATTCTCCACGTTGAACTTTCTTCTGTGCTCCTCGGAATAGAGTGAACCGCTAAAGTTTAACGCCTTACCTGTAAGGAGTACTCCGATTTGCTCGATGGTGAAGCCTATCTTCCTGCACAGGTCTTCCATTTGCAAGCGTGCCTCCAACATCGGAAACCAACGATTGGCTTTGCGGATGAGGTCGTTGAGCATCGTTACCTCCGTGCAGTGCTTGCTCTCTAAATTCGCAACCTCCGATTGGTGCTTCCGCTGCATCTCGTCAAGCTGTTTGCTGTGGCTGTCTTCCATTCGCTGCACCTTCTCATGGAGTTCATCTATGTATTGCTCTCGGTCTGCCACAAGCTCGCACAACTTTCGGTTGTGCTGCTCCACCTCCTTCATTTTTCCACTGCCCAAAAGAGAACCAATCTTCGACACAAGGGCTGTCTTGGCTTCCATCTTAGCAGCCTGTAGCTTCTCCGTGCAGATTTCACTCTTGGTCTGTTGTAGAAGTTGTTGTGCTTCCTCCACATCAGATTGTAGCAGCTTCATGCAGTTTTGAAGTCTCTCCGTCTCTCGCTTGATATTACGATAATACTGTGCCGTGGTGGTATGCCTCGCATCCGATCCACGGACACCTCTCTTCAAGCCATACTTGCTCATGGCTTCAGCATAGCTGTCGTGATAGCCTATCATTTTGTCTCGGTTGAGCACATCATCGGCACACAGTCTCACGGCATTAGCTTTCTTGCGGTATGTCCGCTTGCCCTCTTCCGTAGGTTTGCTTCTTGCCTTTCTCCGCTCACCTATCACTATTGGAACGATGGAGGCATGGAGGTGTGGCGTGTGCTCGTCCATGTGCAGAACAACCGAAACAACATTTTCCTTGCCAAACGTGTCTTGTAACCATTTCAAGCTGTCGTTGCACCAATCATCAAGCTGCCCATTGGCTGCGATATTCATCATGTCCTCGTGCGTTCCAGACAGCATGGTTCTTATCACCCTCACCTGGTCGTTGGTTATCTTACGCTTGATGCCTGCCGTCTTGATGCGGTGGGCGATGGCTTCATCACGACCATACACACCGCTCGGCATCTTGACAAGCTCACGGTTGAGGTGAGTTCTTGTTGGGTCGGCATTGTCTGGTATCACCTTGCGTTCTATGTGGTCTGACTCCCTTGCGTCCGAGCTGCCCTTTGCCTTCTTGAAATCCAAACTGAAATGTCCCATAATAAACTTGTTTTTGAGTTGTACAAATCCGCTTGCCGCATTGCGCCCTGCGCATGGCTCACGGGGATTCAAAAGGGGATGCCCCCTTTGCTCAAATGGGCGTTTTTAGCGGTGGCATGCCACTGCGTCAAGAAAACGCCCTATTGAGCTATGGCTTTTCCGTTCAGAATAGCCATTGGAGCAGGAACCGCCTATATGCCCAAGGCTGCGCCTCTCTTTCGAGGTGGAACGGTTTGCTTAACAGGCTGTACTTGGTGCACAGACTGTTTGGATTTAACTCCGCACAGATAGTCGTTCAAGTCTTTGTACTCACAGTACAAGTGAGATGCATCCCTCACACGGTAGCCGAGGGCGTTCTCGATGGCAAGCGTTGCCTTCCGCCCTGCATCATCGTTGTCGAGCAGACAACTGATGCGCTCGTAGCCGTAGAGTGCGTCAACAGCCTTGTCCACATTGCTTGTGGAGTTGAGTACCACATAGTCCTGCGCTTCCAATGATGGACAAGACGGAAACTTCCACAAGCGCAGCGAGAGAAAGGAGAGGTAGTCCATCATACCCTCGAACACATAGCAAGCGTATCTTGGCTCGCCTTGCTGTCGGATATGTGTGATGTCCTTGGGGGACATGCAACCCTTGAAGAATCGGTTACGCACCTCGTAACCGCCCGACTTGTTCTTGAAGCCGATGGCGAAGTAGTTCTTGCCATTATGCGAGAAGTGGAGTTCCACACATTCCTTTCGGGCGATGCACAGGTCAATATTCCGCTCGCTCAGATAGCGTAGGAGTGCAGGGTGGTTGAGTTCCCTAACCTCCAATCTCTCAAAACTCGGCTCGGAAGCTTGCTGAGGGAAAGAAAAGTCGGTCGGGCGTACATGGGGTGCTTGCTTCTCCATCTTGTCCAAGAGATATGGCAAGCTGTCTGATGCGTAGAGGTATGACGCAAGGGTGATGATGTTGCCGCCCTTGCCCATTCCGAAATCGAACCAACTGTTCATCATGGTGTTCACCTTGAAAGATGCCTCGCTCTCATTTCTCAGCGGTGACTTGTACCAAAGGTTTGCGCCCTGCTGCTTGACAGGGCGGTGTCCCAAACTTTGCAGGTAGTCTGCAATCTTGATTTGCTTTGCTTCTTGAATGTTCATGTTTTACTGTGGATTAAGTGGTGTATGTATTTCTGATGAATTGTTGAGAATGGCATGTATTGGTATGATAGTCAAATACTTATCTTCTCAACAAACTCTCAACAAATGGTTCTTTTCAACAAAATCACTGGGCAAAAGAGAAAGACAGGCATTAGCTGTCATGTTTTCTCTTTTCAACAGTCTCTTTCTTTTGTTGAGAGATTTGTTGAGAAAATGTTGAACCGTAATTGCTTGATATTCAATACTTCTTTCATTATATTCAACAATTCAACAAAATTATATGCTATTTAGCTTGTCCCTCGTTACGGTGTAGAACCTGCCCACACGTTTTGTTGGCGAGTAGTGACCGCAGCTGTTATAGTTGTACTCGTATGAGATGTAGGTGAGGGCGTTCTCGGAAGGTTGCAGCTTCCAACAGTCCTGCACTATCTTTCGCACAAGGTGCTTCTCCGCTTTCACATGGTTGCATTGCAACAAGGCGATTGCGTCATTGAGGCAGAACTGCAAGTTGTCTGTTTGGGTGTTCTCCATAATTTCAAGGAACAGCTCCGACATTTCCACCTCAAGCCTGTTGCGGTTGCAGCGTATGATTCTTCTCAGTGCATCAGTAGCTATCTGTTCGGGAGCGAACCACATTCGGCTCTTGTGTTCGGTGGACAGCGTTCTGCCTTGCAGCTGGAACAGAAAAGCAGGTATCTCAGCCTTTAGTTTCTCCAAGAAGTTGGTATCATCCGCTTGCAATGATGAAATCTTCCTCACCCAATATCGGGTCTCTCCCTCGTCAATGATGACAGGCAAGGACTCGTTGTTGGAACATAGCACGAACTTGGCAAAGAAAGAAATCTCATTTCTGTCCTTGCCCTTGGCTTCCACCTTATACGAGAGTGTGGTGCTGAGGTTCTTCAACCGCTCGGAATCCTCCCTGCGGCTGAGCAACACCTCGTCCACGACAATGAGCAGCTTGCCAGCCCAATCGGAGTTGAACTGACTGCGGAAGTCCTCGTTGGTGTTGAATGTTACGTTGTCTTGAAACAACGCTTTCAGAAAGTTCAAGAATGTGGTCTTGCCAGTGTTTCTTTCCTCTGATACAAGCAACAGAATGGGTAACTTTTGCACAGGTTTGAGATAGAGTAGTTGCAGGTAGTCCATGCCAAGCTCGTATTGCTCACCAAAGATGTGACTTACCAACTTCTTGATGTTCGGAAAGTCCCCTTGCATTGGCTTGTGACTTATCGGCTCGTATAGATTGAGGAAACCATCTATCACCATGCGATGGTTCACATGTTCTGGAACGGTACAGAAGCCGTCATACTTGTGAACGTACTTGATGAACTCCTTGCCGTAGTCCTGACGCAAGGTTTCCATGTTCCAAGGAATGCGCTTTCTTACCTTTCCACCACTGATGTTAGGTTGGTCAACCACCTTGTACAAGGTAGTGCCAACACGGATGAACACCTCGTTTGGCGGAGGTGCTGCCTGTGGCTGTTTTCTTTCCACAGCTACAGGTTGTTTGTTGTCGTTTGTCTTGCTCATAATCTAACCTTTGTGAGTTGATAAAATTAAAGTTGCAAAGGTAAGGGTGGAAAATCAAAACGCAAAACACAAACTTGCGCAGAATGGAGAAGTTTGCACCGGCAATGTTAAAAGATTGGAAATCAAGGTGCTTGATGTAGGCTTTCGGGATAAAATAAAACGAAAAAATCCCAAAGAAAGGCTTCCTTGTAAACCTTTCCTCGGGATGAACAAAAAGTAATTTTACATTATACTTTTACTTGTCTGGTTCTAATTCTTCTACTGCATAAATGGCATGTAGTTCAACTTTCTTAATCTTAGGATATGCCGTTTTATAATAATCTGTCACATCTTTGACTATACTTTCTTGGTCATAGTAAAATGTAGCCAAAACGACTTCCGTATAATTACCAATAGGTAATAAATGCCAAACTTCGGAGTTATCGGCATTTGGCTGAATCTTAAGAATTCCATCCATGCGGACATTTCCTTTATCATCTGTAATGGTTAGTCTCTTGGTTACATAAGAGCCGAAAGGAATATAATCACGAGTACGTATTGTATAATATTTATTGTATGAGTCTTTCTCTATGGCATCAGCTGCAATAGTTGCAGAATCCTCAGAAGAAACACCTTCAACAAAACATTTTCTATCTACCACATACATTGTTCTACTAAGTTCCCAAAGAGCCGTCCAATCTTTTACTTCAACCTTTAATACAGCAGTATTTCCATCGGAATCGGTTATGGTGATAGTGGTATTTCCTACAGAAACACCACTTACATAGATTTCTTTCTCTGCTTCATTTGTTGAGCACGAGACTTTGGCTATACTTTCATCGGAAGATGTTGCTGATATTTTGCCTTTAGCTCCATTTACATTAACTTTGCTGCTACTTTCCGTATAGGTGGTAAGAGAGGTAATCACAATCTTTTTACCAGTATTTATGTCACCAATGATTTCGTCTTGTGTGAGTTGAAGACCAGAGTCATCATCACCGCAGCTTGCCAAAGATAGCAAAGCGGTTAATGCAATAAGAATCATTTTAATTTTCATACATTTCTTCAATATTAAAGGGTTACACTTATATCTAATAAACGCAGACCGTATCAAAAACTTGCATGAGATTTCATATTTTTCTTCATGCGCAATATAAATCACCCTATCAAGAATTTTGTGAATCAATAAATCTATACGACAGTAAATCAGTAAATCAATAAGTCAATACGACAGTGAATATCCAAGCGTCAAAGATGCGACCATTCTCAACTAAAAGCATTTGTCCCTCCGTAGAGTTGCAGGACAATGGCTGTTTTCTCTTTTGCTCCGTACAACCTCTTGAAGATATCATCACGAAGTTGCGCTGCACCATTGGAGGTTAGACGGAAGCAAATGGCAACAACCATAGGGAATCCATACAGCGTTTGCCAAACATCTTTGGAAAGTTTTTGCCTCTTTTGGACTTCCGACATCAACAACATACCTTCTTTATATATGGCTCTTATCACGGCTTTGAGCTTCGGGGTTGTGACATAAAGCATATCTACCAACTCATTTTCACTCATCCACAAGTCCTCCACATTGGACGGAATGGAAAGCCTTCCATTTCCGTCCACGGTGATTACAGTCCTTTTCATGCCATCCCTCCCATTGCAGGCAAATGCCCCTTGATTCGACTTTCAAAGACTGATATGTCATGGTCAAGTTTGGTGCTTGTCACCTTGGCATATATCTGTGTTGTTGTGATGTTCGTGTGACCAAGAATCTTGCTCACGCTCTCTATTGGCATACCATACTCCAATGCTAAAACTGCCCAACTATGACGTGAGACATGAAATGATACATGCTTCTTTATACCACACATTGCAGCAACTTTCTTGATGCGCTTGTTGATGCTGTCAAGGTTGCCAATGTTGAACAAGTGATTACCCTTTCTGAAAGATTTGTATCTCTCAACTATCTGCATGGGAATATCCATCAGCTTGATTTGGAACGGCACACCTGTCTTCTGACGCTTGGACACAATCCAAGGAGAACCGTTTACCATGCTGATGTTGTCCTCTGTAAGATTCTTGATGTCGATAAAAGATATACCTGTCCAACAGCCAAAGACGAAGAGGTCTCTTGCAAATGCCATGTTGGGGTCTTCCAACTTTATTTCAGTCATGGCGGTAAGCTCGTCCAAGGTCAAGAACTCACGTTCCTTGTGGTCTGGGTCAACATGGTACATGGCAAAAGGGTTTCTCGGTATCTTGCCATTGTAGTGTGCTGCTGTGACAATATGTTTCAGAGGTATGGAGTAAATCCAGATGGAGGACTGCGCAAGTCCGACAATATTCTTTAAGTACAAGCAATAGTCACGGATGAACTCCTCGGTAAGCTCATTCATGGACATATCGCTTCGCTTGTACTGATACTTGATGAACTCGGCAACGTACTTTCTCACCACAAGATACTTGTTGTACGTGTTCTTGGCTCTGTCCTTGCCTACACGCTTGGCAAACGCAGCGTTCTCCTTGTCAAAAGCTCTAAGCAAAGTCTCGTACTCCGTACCTATGCCTTGGTATGCGTTTCTCACCATTTCTGCGGTAACGAACGCCTCACGGTCGGAAAGTCGTTGGTAATGCTTGGCGATTTGAGCTTTGATGTTGTCAAGCGCAAAATTCACTTCCTTGGCTTCCTTGCTTTTGCCGATGGCTCTGTTGCCTTTGGCATCCCAGATAGCCTTGGTCACGCTCTGCTTGCAACTGAACTGTGCGATAGTTCCGTTGATTGTCACTCGTCCCATAATAGGGACAATTCCGTTTCTCTCCTTGCTTCCATTTACATAGAAGACTGTCTTGAAAGTGCATCTCATAATTCTTACTTCTTTGTTCGGTGCAAAATTAAACTATGAGAGTTGCATGGCAAAACCAAAACTTACGCAGAATGGAGAAATATGAACCACCACCGTTAAAAAATGCTTATTAGGGCGTTTCTGCGAGGTAATGATTTGAAAGCGTTTCTATTTCATCAATCTGCGTTTTTTGCATTTCCTCGTCTATGCCACTAAAAGCAAACGGCTGCCACAACCACTTGAAACTCAAAACAAAAGCATCATTCTGCTATTTTTTGCTTTTTTAGGCGTTATTTTATTAAAAAAAATCGTCAATATGTTAGCCATTTGCCAAGAATTTTGTAATTTTGCACCGCAAACTTTAAACAAACAATAAAAGAATGGCTAATTTGAGATTTGAGGTTGTAGCCGAGGCCTTCAAGAAAAGACCTGTAAAGGTGGATGCTCCCAAGACAAGACCTTCGGAGTATTTCGCCAAGTATGTATTCAACCGCCAGAAGATGTACAAGTATCTACCATCCGATGTGTACGAGAAACTCATCGACGTGATAGACAACGGTACCCGACTGGATCGTTCCATCGCCGACTCTGTGGCAGCCGGCATGAAGCTATGGGCAGAGGAAAACGGGGTAACACACTATACGCACTGGTTTCAGCCCCTCACGGAGGGAACAGCTGAAAAGCACGACGCCTTCGTAGAGCACGACGGAAAGGGCGGCATGATAGAAGAGTTCTCCGGAAAACTGCTCGTACAGCAGGAACCTGACGCCAGTTCATTCCCCAACGGTGGTATTCGCAACACCTTCGAGGCGCGTGGCTATTCGGCATGGGATCCTACATCGCCGGTCTTCATCATCGACGACACACTGTGCATTCCTACTATCTTTATCTCTTACACTGGCGAGGCTCTCGACTACAAGGCTCCGTTGCTGCGTTCGCTCCACACACTGAGTGAGGCGGCTACCGACGTGTGCCATTACTTCTATCCACAGGTCAAGAAGGTGCAGACCAACCTGGGATGGGAACAGGAATATTTCCTTGTGGACGAGAGTCTCTACTCGGCACGCCCCGACCTGATGCTTACTGGACGAACCCTTATGGGGCACGACTCAGCCAAAAACCAGCAGATGGACGACCATTACTTCGGCACCATTCCAGAGCGTGTGCAGGCGTTCATGAAAGACCTGGAAATCCAGGCTCTCGAACTGGGTATTCCCTGCAAGACACGCCATAACGAAGTGGCGCCAAACCAGTTTGAACTGGCTCCTATCTACGAGGAGTGCAACCTCGCTGTCGACCACAACATGCTGTTGATGAGCTTGATGAAGCGTGTGGCTCACAAGCACAGCTTCCGAGTACTGTTGCATGAAAAGCCATTTGCCGGTGTCAACGGCTCGGGCAAGCACAACAACTGGAGTCTCTGTACCGATACAGGTGTGCTGCTCCATGCTGCAGGCAAGACTCCCGAGGACAATCTGCGCTTTGTCGTCTTCATCGTGGAAACTCTGATGGGCGTGTACAAGCACAACGGTCTGCTCAAGGCCTCCATCATGAGTGCCACCAATGCGCACCGACTGGGTGCCAACGAGGCTCCTCCAGCCATCATCTCATCTTTCTTAGGCAAGCAGCTCACCGACCTGCTCGATCATATCGAGAAAGCCGACAAGGAAGAACTCTTTGCCCTGGCAGGCAAGAAGGGTGTGGAGCTCGACATTCCGGAGATTCCTGAGTTGATGATTGACAATACCGACCGCAACCGTACTTCCCCATTCGCCTTCACCGGCAACCGATTCGAGTTCCGTGCCGTAGGCAGCGAGGCCAACTGTGCATCGTCGCTCATAGTGCTGAATGCGGCTGTGGCCGAGGCGCTGCAGAACTTCAAGACAAGAGTCGATGCTCTTATTGATGCAGGCGAGGACAAGACTTCCGCCATCATCGACGTAGTGCGCGAGGATATCAAGACCTGCAAGCCCATCCGCTTCGACGGCAATGGCTACAGCGACGAGTGGAAGGAAGAAGCTCAGAAGCGCGGACTCGACTGCGAGGCGTCTTGCCCTGTCGTCTTCGACCGTTATCTCGACAAGGAAAGCATCGACATGTTCGCCAAGACCAATGTGATGAGCGAGAGTGAGCTGAAGGCGCGCAACGAGGTGAAATGGGAAATCTACACCAAGAAAATTCAGATAGAGGCCCGTGTGATGGGCGACCTCTCGATGAACCACATCATTCCTGTGGCAACCCACTACCAGAGCCGTCTGGCAAAGAATGTAGAGGGCATGATCAATATCTTCGGCGGAGAGGAAGGCAAGAAGCTCACCGCCCGCAATGTGAAGATTATCCGCGAGATAGCCGAACGCACGCAGACCATAGAGACTGGAGTAGAGGCTCTGGTGAATGCCCGTAAAGTGGCCAACAGAATAGAGAGCGAGCGCGAGAAGGCAGTGGCTTATCACGACACCGTGGCGCCTAAGATGGAGGAAATCCGTTATCAGATCGACAAACTCGAGCTTCTCGTAGCCGATGAGCTCTGGACACTGCCAAAGTATCGCGAGCTGCTCTTCATCCGATAATCATTCGCGAAGAAATTGAGGCTGTGAAGCTACGAAAATTTAGAAAAACAGAAGACGGAAGATTAATTTAAGTTAATAATCCGTAAAAATAATACTTGAGGACTGCAGAGTTACACATAATTAAATAAAAATGTGTACTTTTGCAGTCCGATTATTTGCGGGGATACGCTTAGAGTCCCCTGGGCAGTGTGTGTTAATAGCAATCTCCTGTGGCCGGGAATTGCGGTTAGTGAATCGCCTGTCTAAAAGTGAGTAAAAAGATTTAAAAACGTTTTTTAGTAGTAATTTAAAATTTAAAATGGACACATTAAGTTTCAAGACTATCTCCGTAAACAAGGAGACAGCTAAGAAAGAGTGGGTTGTAATCGACGCAACAGACCAAGTTGTTGGTCGTCTTTGCTCAAAGGTAGCAAAGTTGCTCCGCGGTAAGTACAAGCCAACTTTCACTCCACATGTAGATTGTGGTGACAACGTAATCATTATCAACGCCGCTAAGGTGGTATTCTCTGGTAAGAAGGAGACAGATAAGGTTTACACACGTTACACTGGTTATCCTGGTGGTCAGCGCTTCAACACTCCAGCTGAGTTGCGCACACGTCCTGACGGCATGGACAAGATTTTGCGTCATGCAGTAAAGGGTATGTTGCCAAAGGGCCGTTTGGGTCGTTCTCTGATGGACAACCTCTTCATTTACGATGGCACAGAGCACAAGCATGAGGCTCAGAAGCCAAAGGCAATTGATATTAACCAGTATAAATAATTAAGGTAGAATGGAAGTAATTAATGCAATTGGTCGCCGCAAGAGCGCTGTAGCTCGTGTATACCTTTCAGAAGGTACAGGTAAGATCACAATCAACAAGAAAGATATTGAGACATATTTCCCATCAGCAATCCTTCGCTATGTAGTGAAGCAGCCATTGCAGTTGCTCGAGGCTGAGGGTAAGTATGATATTAAGGCAAACCTCGACGGCGGTGGTTTCACCGGTCAGAGCCAGGCTCTTCGCCTCGCTATTGCCCGCGCGCTCGTTAAGATCGACGCTGAGGACAAGAAGGCATTGAAGGATGCAGGCTTCATGACACGTGACTCACGTGCTGTAGAGCGTAAGAAGCCAGGTCAGCCAAAGGCTCGTCGTCGCTTCCAGTTCAGCAAGCGTTAATCTTATACATATTATATATATACAGATTATATATAGCTGAGCTAAAAAGTTTAGTATCTAAATCGGTGAGATTCCATTAATCGGGGACTACTCATCGACTGATCTAACAATTAGATTCAAAAAGAAAGTAAACAACAATTAAACAAGAAAAGACAATGTCAAGAACAAATTTTGACCAGTTACTTCAGGCAGGTTGCCACTTCGGACACCTCCGTCGCAAGTGGAATCCAGCAATGGCTCCTTACATCTTCATGGAGCGTAACGGTATTCATATTATCGACCTTAACAAGACCGTAGCCAAGGTAGACGAGGCTGCTGAGGTACTTAAGGGAATCGCCAAGTCAGGTAAGAAAATCCTGTTTGTCGCTACTAAAAAACAAGCTAAGGACATCGTAGCCGAGAAGGCTGCCTCTGTCAACATGCCTTACGTTATTGAGCGCTGGCCAGGTGGTATGCTCACTAACTTCCCTACAATCCGTAAGGCTGTCAAGAAAATGGCAAACATCGATAAGCTGATGAATGATGGTACATTCTCTAACCTTTCTAAGCGCGAGTTGCTTCAGGTAAGCCGCCAGCGTGCCAAGTTGGAGAAGAACCTTGGTTCTATCGCCGACCTGACTCGTCTTCCAAGCGCACTCTTCGTTATCGACGTAATGAAGGAGCACATCGCTGTTAAGGAGGCTAACCGTCTGGGTATTCCAGTGTTCGGTATCGTTGATACCAACTCTGATCCTAAGAATATCGATTACATCATCCCTGCCAACGACGATGCAAAGGATTCAGTAGAGGTAATTCTCTCTGCTGTTTGCGGTGCTATCGCTGAGGGTCTTGAGGAGCGCAAGGCAGAGAAGGCTGATGAGAAGGCTGCTGCCGAGCAGAAGGATCAGCCTAAGAAGAAGGCTGCCCGCAAGTAAGAGGCTGCTGAGGCTGCTGAGTAATCAGGCAAAGGCTTAATAAGCTCTGAGCCATCATCCAGGAATGGGGTGGCTCAGTGCTATAGCAACAAATAGAACATTAACTATTTTAATTAAAGAAAAATATTATGGCTGTTTCAATTGAAGATATCAAGAAACTTCGCGCTATGACAGGTGCTGGTCTTGCTGACGTAAAGAAGGCTCTGACAGAGGCTGAAGGTGATTTCGATAAGGCAAAGGAGTTGCTCCGTGAGCGTGGACTCGCTATCGCTGCAAAGCGTTCTGACCGCGAGACATCTAATGGTTGCGTTCTCGTTAAGAAGGTTAACGATTTCGCTGCTATCATCGCTCTCAAGTGCGAGACTGACTTCGTTGCCAATGGTGCTGACTTCATCAAGTTGACATCTGACATCCTCGATGCTGCTATCGCTGCCAAGGCTCACACTCTCGACGAGGTGAAGACTTTGAAGGTTGGCGAGTCTGATGCTCAGGCTGCTGTAACACAGCGCTCTGGTATCACAGGCGAGAAGATGGAGCTCGACGGCTACTGTGTTCTCGAGGGTGAGAACATCGAGGTTTACGACCATATGAACAAGCACACTCTGTGTACTATGGTTCAGCTCAACGAGAACAACGAGGAGGCTGGTCACAAGGTTGCTATGCAGGTAGCTGCTATGCGTCCTGTAGCTCTCGACGAGTCTTCTGTTTCTGAGGAGACTAAGAAGACAGAGCTCGAGGTAGCTGTGGCTAAGACCAAGGAAGAGCTCGTAGAGAAGGCTGTTAACGCAGCATTGAAGAAGGCTGGCATCAACCCAGCTCACGTTGACTCTGAGGATCACATTGAGAGCAACACCAAGAAGGGTTGGTTGACACCTGAGCAGGCTGAGGAGGCTCGCAACATCAAGAAGACTGTAAGTGAGGAGAAGGCTGCTTCTTTGAACCCAACTATGATCCAGAACATTGCTAATGGTCGTCTGGCTAAGTTCTTCAAGGAGAACTGCCTCGTTGATCAGGAGTTCCAGTTCGGTGATGGCGACAAGCAGACTGTTGCTCAGTACCTCGCTTCTCAGAGCAAGGATCTCAAGATCGTTGCTTACAAGCGCTTCACTCTTGCTGCTGAGTAATCTGCTGTTGCGGACGAAATGCTTGGCATGGCAAGATTAATTTGACTTATAGTTAAATTAGAATATCAGGGAGTTATGGAGTCAAGGCTTACGCTTTGCTTCTAACTCCCATTTCTTTTTTATTGAATTTTAGCAAGTTCAGAAGTTATAGAAGTTTAAGACGTTATGAAGATATTTGCCATAGGCATGAACTATTCCGAACACAATAAATCGCTACATGACACGTTATCTAAACCAGAGAGACCTGTCATTTTCACCAAAGCCGACTCGGCGTTGCTGAAGGATGGAAAACCATTCTTCATCCCTGATCATCTGGGACGTATAGAGTACGAGACAGAGTTGGTGGTTCGCATCTGCAGGTTGGGAAAGACCATCCCGCAGCGCTTCGCCCACAGATATTATGATGCGGTGACGGTAGGAATCGACTTCACAGCCCGTGAGATGCAGAAGAGGCTGCGTGAGGCTGGCCAGCCATGGGAACTTGCAAAGGGCTTCGATGGTTCGGCGGCGATAGGTACATGGATGGATGTGCAGAAGTTTCGCGACATACAGGCCATTCATTTCCATCTCGACATCAATGGCAAGACAGTACAGGAAGGTTGCTCCAGCGATATGTTCTACAAGGTGGACGAGATCATCTCCTACATCAGCCAGTACTTCACGCTGAAGACGGGCGACTTGCTCTATACAGGCTGTCCTACCGGTTGTGGACCTGTCAGCATTGACGACCATCTCGAAGGTTATCTTGAAGACTGGAAGGTGCTCGACTTCAATTGCAAGTAGTTACATTTGCAAACAACCCGATGAAAGCTGTTCGTAAGGTTTTCTGAGTAAGTGCTTTTAACAAGCCACTCGAAAGGACAGTACGGGTTTACAGAACAGGGCGGTGGAATTTATCTTCCGCCTCATAAGAAACAAGTTTGTTATTCCAAGATATGACGAATAAAAGAGTTAGGATATTTTTCGTGTGGATAGCCTTGCTGGTTCTTGCTCTGCCGGCAAAGGCACAGCAGCGGTTCTTTAACTTGACAGCCGACGAGGTCAAGGTCGACTCTGTGTTGCCACATTTTCTCTATTCCATTCCTTTGCCCGAAAACTATCAGGACTCCGTCTACACCGTCTCGGTGAAATATCCAGAATATATGGATATGACCGTGAGCGATGTGGCCAACTACAATCGCATATCCGGTGCAGCCCTGCCTTCGCAGGTGCCTCTTAGTCAGAATATCTCCGTGAGCAGAAGGAAAGGATATCTTGTGGCTTCCTTCTGCCCATTGGTTTTCCGCAACAATAAATATCAGATGTTGGTGAGTTTCATGCTCGATGTCAAGGCAAAGGCCGTGAAGAACAGCGTGCTGCGCCAACGCAAGAACGACAAGGCTTATGCCTCGGCAGCCGACATCTATGCCGAACATTCTTTACTTGCCTCGGGCAAGTGGGCAAAGATAAGAGTCAGCTCTTCAGGTGTTTACCAGCTTACCGATGCCACGGTTCGTCAGGCAGGCTTCTCCAATATCAATAAGGTGAAGATTTATGGCTATGGCGGCAATCTGCAGAACGAGGCTCTTTATGCCAACGACCTGGCCCGCACCGATGATTTGAAGGAAGTGCCCCAGTGTGTCGTAGGCGGAAAACATCTGTTTTATGCCAAGGGTCCTGTCAGCTGGACGTCCAACTCATCGACTGTCCGCCGACGCAATCCTTATTCCGATTACGGTTATTATTTTATTACCCAGAGCGACGAGGAGCCTGCCACGGTCGACTCGGCAACCTTTGTTTCCTCTTTCTATCCGTCGCCCGATGACTATCATTCGCTTTACGAGGTCGATGGCTACAGCTGGTATAATGGCGGACGAAATCTCTTCGACCCAACGCCCATCAGCGTGGGCGGCAGTCAGCAGGTAGTGATCACCAACACCACTGGCAGTCAGAAAGGACGCCTGACAGTCAATGTCTCAGCTGGTGGAACAAATCAAATTCGTATTCAACTCAACGGCAAGGACATAGGTACCTTGAATGTTCCTATTCTGGATTATTGCAAGGCAGGGCAGGATTCAGGCACTTATCTGCTCGACAATCTGAAAGTCGATGGTGGCAAAGATACGATCACCATTCAGAATGTGAGCGGTGAGACAGCCCGTCTTGACTATGTGTCGATGGCTTGGGAAAAGGCGATTCCTTTGCCCAACCTCTCAGGAAGTCATCCTGCTGCGACCTATGTGAAAAATATTGCTAACCAGGACCTCCATGCTGATGGACAAGCCGATTTGGTTATTATCATTCCTGCCTCAAGGACACTACTCAAGCAGGCACAGCGCCTTAAGGAGTTCCACGAGAGTCATGACGGTATGCGGGTGAATATAGTTGCCGCCGACCAACTGTACAATGAGTTCTCGAGTGGCACACCCGATGCCAATGCCTATCGTCGCTATCTCAGAATGTTGCAGGACAGAGCTGCGACAGAGGCCGACATGCCTAAGTATCTGTTGCTCTTTGGCGACTGCGTTTGGGACAACCGCATGCTCACAGCCGACTGCAAGCGGTTTGATCCAGACGATTTCCTTCTCGTCTATGAGAGCGAGAACTCATTTAGCGAGACAGTCTGCTATGCAGGTGACAGCTGGATGGGCATCCTGGCCGAAGGTGCAGGTTCCGACGCACGACGTGAGCTGCAGGACGTTGGCGTGGGCCGATTCCCGGTAACCACAGTAGCCGAGGCGAAGATCATGGTCGACAAGACCATCAATTACAGCAAGAATCAGAATGGCGGAGCCTGGCAGAACACCATCATGTTCATGGGTGACGATGGAAATGACAATATTCACATGCAGGATGTCGACTCTGTGGCCAATAGCGTGGGCAGGGATTATCCCAATTTCCTGATCAAGAAAGTGATGTGGGACGCCTATACCCGTGAGAGTTCAGCCACTGGCAATACATATCCAGAGGTGAGCAAGATTATCCGTCAGCAACAGGCCAACGGAGCCTTGGTCATGGACTATGGAGGGCATGGCAACGCCACCCTCATCTCGCACGAGTCAGTACTTGGACTGAGCGATTTTAGCGAGTCGCGCACCTCTAATCTGCCATTGTGGGTGACAGCAGCCTGCGACATTATGCCTTTCGACGGCGTAACGGAAACAATAGGCGAGGCAGCCGTGCTCAACGAGAAGGGCGGAGCCGTAGCTTTCTATGGAACGGCCCGTACCGTTTTCACATCCGCCAACAAATACATCAACCATGCTTTCATGAAGCGTGTGCTCTCCCTGCAGGACGGCAAGCCCATTGCTTTAGGCGAGGCTCACCGACTGGCGCAGAACGATGTGATGTTGGGAACCAACCGTTATCCGACCCCTACCCGGGAAGACCCCAACAAGACGAGTCCCGAACAGGACAATACCGAGAATCACCTGCAGTATTCGCTGTTGGGCGATCCAGCCCTGTCGCTCAATCTTCCTACAGCCCAGGTTGTGGTCGACGAGATCGACGGCGTGGCTGTCGGTTCAGGAACGATGCCTACGGTCAAGGCAGGATCTGTGATCAAGATGAAAGGACATGTGGCAGGAGTAGAAGGATTCAATGGTGTGGTGACAGCGACGGTGCGCGACACTCAGGAAGAGATAACCTGTAAGCTGAACAACACCAGCGGTGACGGTGCAGAGGTGGCGTTCAAGTATTTAGACCGCACCAAGACGCTCTATCATGGTTCCGACAGCATTCGCAACAGCAGTTTCGAGCTGACGTTTGCCGTGCCCAAGGACATCAACTATGCCGATGGTCAGGGAATGATCAATCTCTATGCCCTGAATACCGATAAGACCATCAGAGCCAATGGCTCCTGCGACCAGTTTATTGTGGGAGGAAGTGCCGAGGCAAAGAACGATTCGGTAGGCCCTTCCATCTATTGCTATCTCAACTCGCCTTCGTTTGTTGATGGTGGAAATGTGAACAGCACGCCTTATTTTGTGGCAGAGATCAAGGATAAGGACGGCATCAATGCAGCCGGCAGCGGAATAGGTCACGACCTTCAGCTCGTCATCGATGGCGACATGGCGAAGACCTATACGCTCAACAACAACTTCAGCTACGATTTCGGAACCTATACCAGTGGCTCCACCTTTTATAGTATTCCCGAGTTGGAGGAAGGACCTCACAGACTGCAGTTCCGCGCATGGGACATTCAGAACAACAGCTCTACAGCCGTGCTTCACTTCAACGTGGTGAAAGGTTTGCGTCCGCAGCTCTTCAACATCGGCGTGACCAACAATCCAGCCCGTACTTCCACCACGTTCATCATCAGTCATGACCGTATGGAGAGCAACATGGATGTAGTCATCGAACTCTTCGATGCGGCAGGCAGACAGATGTGGCGTCATGCCGAGAGCGGAGTGTCGGCTACGGGCAATTATACGGTCGACTGGGATTTGTCGGTAGATGGTGGCCGCCCCCTGCAGACGGGCGTCTATCTCTATCGTGTCAAAGTGTCGTCGGAAGGCAGCAGCTATGTGTCGAAGACGAAGAAGCTCATTGTCATCAGCAACAGATAAGACAGGCGATAAAACAATAACAGAACTTCTATAACTCCAGAACCCAGCGAAAGTTGAGAAAATAAGAGGATATTAACAACAAATAAGGCGCACGGCAAAATAAAAAGGCTGCTTCTGCGTTTTATTTTAGGCAACAGAATAATAAACCACAAAGAAGATATGAACAAAGCATTCAGAATATTACTGGCGGTGCTCCTGGTGCAGCTCTCTCTGCAGGCGAGTGCTCAGGAAAAGAAGGATCTTTTCAATCCAGTCAACTATGCGGTCGTTTCGCAGACCATAGCTCCTGATGCCCGTGGCGGCGGTCTGGGAGACGTGGGTGCGGCAACCGACCCTGATGTCAACTCTCAGTACTGGAACCCCGCCAAATATCCTTTCTGTATCTCGCGTGCAGGAGTGGCGCTCAACTTTACACCTTGGCTTCGCTCGTTGGTCAACGATATGAACCTTGCCTATTTGGCAGGCTATTACCGCATTGGCGACCACAGTGCCGTGTCGAGTTCGTTGCGCTATTTCAATCTGGGTAAAGTCTACACCTCTTACGAGGGAGCCGAGTCGGGAGAAGGAACCACTATCAATCCTTACGAGATGTCGCTCGATGTAGCTTACTCGCTGATGCTGAGCGAGACATTCTCACTCTCTGCCGCTTTGCGCTGGATTTATTCCGACATGCGTTTTGATGAGCGCGAGGACAATTCTCCCGCTTCCGCCTTCGCTGCCGATATTGCAGCCTATTATCAGAACTATATCAACATCGGCCAGCGTGAGTGCCAGTTGGGTATCGGTCTCAACATCTCCAACATCGGTAGTAAGATCAAGTTTAGCGGCAATGAGTACAGCGAGTTCTTGCCAGCCAACCTCCGATTGGGTGCCTCGCTGATGATACCTATTGACGAGTACAACCGCCTCACCATTGCAGCCGATGCCAACAAGCTGTTGGTACCTACCGTTCCCAAGCAGGAAGAGGGCGAGGACAATTCAGAATACGAAGACCGCGTGCATCGCGAGTATAATGATATTTCAGCTATCCGAGGCATTTTCAAGAGTTTCGGCGATGCGCCAGGCGGATTCAAGGAAGAGCTGCAGGAGATTTACTATGGCGTAGGAGCAGAGTACACCTATAATGACAAGTTCTCGCTCCGTGCAGGCTATCATCACGAAGCCGAGAACAAGGGCAACCGCAAGTACTTTACCGTTGGTGCCGGTTTCAAGATGAGTGTGTTCCAGCTCGATGCCGGTTATGTAGTAGCCACCGCCAAGAGCAATCCGCTCGACCAGACGTTGCGCTTTTCGCTCACCTTTGATATGGACGGCATCAAGGACCTGTTCAAGAGAAGATAAACCCCAAAATGATGAATATTCGAGTAGGATTCGGCTATGATGTCCACAAGTTGGTGGCAGGGCGCGAGCTTTGGCTTGGCGGCATCAAACTAAATTACGAGTTGGGCTTGTTGGGGCACAGCGATGCTGATGTGCTGATACATGCCATTTGTGACGCACTCTTGGGAGCAGCCAATATGCGCGATATCGGCTATCATTTCCCTGACACTTCGGCCGAGACGCTGAATGTCGATTCCAAGATATTGCTTCGCAAGACCATCGGACTGATAGCCACCAAGGGTTATCAGGTGGGCAACATCGATGCCACGGTGTGTACAGAGCGCCCTAAACTCAATCCTCATGTGCCAGCCATGAAAGCCTGTCTGGCAGAAGTGATGAACACCGACGAGGACAACATCTCCATCAAGGCAACCACTACCGAGAAGTTGGGTTTCACGGGCAGGATGGAAGGAATATCGGCTTATGCCACGGTTCTCATAGTGAAAGCTTAACGACCGTTAATGGATGCTTAAAATGTGTTGTGTTCGGGCACATCTGATTGATTTACATCAAATAAACACTAAAATCTATCATTTTCCTTTCAAAATGTTTGGTGATATAGCAAAAAATGTTGTATCTTTGCATCGTCAAAAGGTTAATAGATTGTTTAGGTTAGTAGTAATAGATTTAGGTTTTTAGTT